>OLSO01000051.1_pt1 | contig 115842 bp, 104 predicted proteins | sample 1672441 | NCBI WGS metagenome assembly OLSO01 (sample SAMEA3136686, study PRJEB25190) | human gut metagenome | biome: human gut; feature: human-associated habitat; material: faeces | place: Austria | collected 2013 | reverse complement strand
CTTCAGGGAAGAAGGAATACTCGGAGAATACCTGGAATGAAGGGATTGTTTTATGCTTTTAAGAAAAACATATGGAATAGATCTGGGAAGCAGCACGATTAAAGTCTATTCCTTTTTAAAAAACAAGAGTTACATGGAAAAAAACATGGTAGCATCCAGAGGACGCAGAATCATTGCAGTGGGAAATGAAGCCTATGAGATGTTTGAAAAATCTCCGGTAGACATTGCCGTGAATTCTCCGATGACATTTGGTATGATTGCAAATCTGGAACTCCAGGAGATCGCATTATACAGTATGATGAAAAAAATCGATAAATTTCTGGGAGTTGGATCCGATATGTTTTTTTCAGTTCCACTGGATATGACTGCGATTGAGAAGAGGGCGTATTATTATGTGGCAAATGGACACTGGCTTCATCAGAACCGGGTTTACATGGTAGAAGCTCCGATCGCGGATGCACTTGCAATGGGAGTCCGGATGGAGAAAAATGAAGGCAGTATGGTTGTCAATATTGGTGCACAGAGCACACAGTTTTCTATTCTGACAGACGGAAACATTATCATTTCCAAGAAAGTTCCGATCGGCGGCAGACAGATGAATGAAGCAATCTGTGCAGAGATCCGCAAGCGTTACAACCTGCAGATCGGTACGCGGACCGGGAAACGGCTCAAGATTGCGATGGGCCGTCTGAACGATCAGCGGAAGGAGGCACGCAAGGTAGTTGGAATTGACAGCATCTCCGGTCTTCCACGGGAAGAAGTTATTTCCGGATATGTGGTAAATGCCGGGATTATGGACTGTGTGAATGAGATTGCAGCAGAAATGAAGACGTTTCTGGAGCGAATTCCACCGCAGATTGCCTACCACATTGCCAGAGAGGGGATTTATCTCACCGGAGGAAGTACGCGAATTCCATATATTGATAATTATCTTGCGAGCTATACAGGATTTTCCTTTAACTTATCGCCTTTCTACGAAAAGGCGACAATCTGCGGTCTGGAGAAGATCATCCGTGACCGTGACCTGATGAAATGGGCACAGCCCGTTAAACAACGTAAATTATAATTTTTTAGGGGTATGATACATGAGAAACCTGAAAAAGAAATTTCAATTTCGTATACATTTAAAGAGTAAACATCTGCTGGTGATCATGACATTTTTCTGTGGAAGTGCTGTGGTATCGACACTGGCTTCCGGTGTTACATCGGAGCCGCTGGCAGAGGCAGCAGGAATGATCGTAGTTCCATTTGAAAAAAGTATCAATGGGATCGGAAGCTGGATCGGTGAGATCAACCAGACATTTCAGGATAAGCAGGATCTGATCGATAAGAACCAGGAACTGCAGGATGCTGTTGATACACTTACAGAACAGAATAATATCCTGATCCAGAATCAGTCAGAACTTTCCAGACTTCAGGAACTTTACAATCTGGATGAGGAATATTCCTCATATCCTAAGGTTGCTGCCAGAATCATTTCCAAGGACCCTGGAAACTGGTACGATACCTTTATGATCAATCGCGGAAGTAATGATGGTATCCGTGTGGATAATAATGTGATCGCTGGTAAGGGGCTTGTAGGAATTGTTACAGAAGTAGGTCCAAACTGGGCTACCGTCCGTGCGATCATTGATGACAGCAGTAATGTAAGTGCAATGACCGTAGGCACAGATGACACCTGTGTGGTAGAAGGAGAACTTGAACTGATTGATGAGGGGAAACTTCGTTTTTCACAGCTTTATGACAAGGATGATAAAGTTACGGTAGGCGAGAGAGTTGTTACTTCCAATATCAGTGACAAATATGTAGAGGGACTGTTTATCGGTTACGTCAGCGAGATTGAATTGGATACCAACAATCTGACAAAGACCGGTACAATTGTAACACCGGTGGATTTTCAGCATCTTAAGGATGTCTTTGTTATCACGGTAAACAAGCAGGATGCAGTTGATAACAGTGGAGCAGCGGATACTTCTTCTGATGCAGATACCGACCAGGAGGGAGCAGAATAATGAAAAGTAAAATCGTTCTGTTTTTTACGATTATTTTGTCTTTCCTTTTGCAGTCAACACTTCTCCAGAAAATCGCCATTGGCTCGATCACTCCGAATCTTCTGTTGATTCTATGTGTTTCCATGGGGCTGATGCGGGGACGTAAGAGTGGCCTGTGGACGGGATTTTTCAGCGGACTGCTTGTAGACCTGTTTTATGGATCTGTATTTGGATTTTATGCGCTGATTTATATGTATGCGGGATTTTTCAGTGGTTATGCATTCCGTATTTATTATGATGATGATATCAAAGTTCCAATGGCTCTCACTGCAATCATGGATCTGTTCTATAATCTGGCAGTGTATGGACTTCAGTTTTTCCTGAGAGGAAGGCTTGGACTTTTTACATATCTGTACAGGATCATTATTCCGGAAATTTTTTATACAGTGTTTCTGACAATGATCGTTTATAAGTTTTTTTATTATATTAATCATCGCTTCATGAGTGCGACCAGGAAAGAAAGGGAATCTATTTGGGTACTAAAATAAAAAAAATATTCAAAAAAATTCAACTGAAACGAACCTCTGTGCTTTTGCTGGTGTTTATTCTTTTGTCTTTTGTTCTGATACGCCAGCTTTATGAGCTGCAGATCATTCAGGGCGAGGACTATATTGATGAATTCCAGACAAGGACCACCAAGACACGTGTCCTCAAAAGTACCAGAGGTAATATTTATGACAGAAACAATAAACTGATTGCTTCCAATATTTTGTCATATTCTCTGACATTTGAGGATAATGGAAGTTATGATACGACCCGCCAGAAAAACCTGACATTAAATGGTACTGCTTATAAGGTTTTGCAGATCCTTGCTGAGAATGGAGACAGTCTTTCAAATACATTTCATATTAAACTGGATAACAGTGGAAATTATGTGTTTGATATTGATCCTGGATTTACCCTGAATCGATTTAAGGCAGATATTTACGGTCATGCGCTCATTGATGACCTGACCAAAGACGAGGCAGCTGCCAGTGCTGCTGACATGATGGATTATCTTAGTGGCAACAAGGGATTTTCTATCGTCCTTTATGGCGATGAAGCCTATACAGATGCAGAGTTGAAACAGTACGGTCTTCCACAGGAACTTACCAGGCAGGAAGTTCTGGATATTGCAATCATGCGCTATGAACTGAGCACAAACAGTTTCCAGAAATATATGGCGGTTACGATCGCGACAAATGTCAGCGAGAGCACCGTTGCAGCAATCAAGGAAAATCAGAATGAACTTCAGGGAATTGATGTTCTGGAGGATTCCAGCCGCCAGTATGTAGAGGATGAGAGTATGGGACCTCTGCTGGGCTATACTGGTAAGGCATCTTCTGATGAACTTGCAGATCTTAAGAAACAGGATCCGAAATACTCTAATGATGCTGTCATCGGTAAGGCGGGAATTGAACAGTATATGGAAATGGATCTTCAGGGAACGGATGGACAGGAGACGGTTACGGTTGATAACCTTGGTAAAGTCCTCAAAATTGACAGTGGCACAACAATAGAGCCACAGGCTGGAAATGATGTTTATCTCTCTGTAGATTCAGACTGGCAGGCGGCAATTTATCAGATCCTCAAACAGAGGGTTGCCGGTATTCTTCTGAACAAGATCGAGGCAGTTAAGGAGTTTGACTATGAAGCTGAACAGGATGCAAGTAGGATCGTTGTTCCGATCTATGATGTATACAATGCACTGATATCCAACAGTGTGATTGATATTGATAAGTTCAGTAATCAGAATGCTTCCGATACAGAAAAAAATTTATATGCCAAATTTCAACAAAAGCAGCAGGAAGTTTTTGATACAATAACTAACAGGTTGACAATGGACAATCCGCCTGCATATAAGGATGAATCGAAGGAATTTCAGGAATACCTTTCTTATATTTGTGATACCATTCTCAGAGATACACTGGGAGTCATAAAGAAGGATTCCGTAGATACTTCGGATGCGACATACCAGGCATGGACAACAGATCAGAGTATCAGTCTCAAGGATTATCTGAACTATGCCGCAAGCCAGAACTGGATCGATATTTCTGTTATTTCACCAGATGGGGAATATCTGGATTCCAATGAAGTTTATAAGGCACTTACGGATTATATTACAGATTATCTGAAGACAGACACTGGTTTTTCGAAGCTTTTGTACAAGTACATGCTTATGAATGACCAGATTTCCGGACAGGATATCTGTCTGGTACTTTACGAGCAGGGCGTTCTTTCCAAGGATGACTCAAGTTATGAAAGCCTTGCCTCCGGTCAGATGTCTGCTTATGATTTTATGATCAATAAGATTGCCAATCTGGAGATCGAACCGGCACAGCTTGCACTTGCACCGTGTTCTGCATCAGCAGTCATTACAGATGTAAATACCGGAAAAGTTCTTGCATGCGTTTCTTACCCTGGATATGATAATAACAAACTCAGCAATAATATGGATACCAGCTATTATTCAAAACTTGCATTGGATCAATCCAGCCCGTTCTTTAACAAGGCAACGCAGCAGACAACAGCACCTGGTTCTACATTGAAGCTTCTGTCTACGATTACAGGAATGATGGAGGGCATTATTGATGATGGAACTTATTATGAGTGTACAGGTAAATTTGATCTGGTAACACCGGCAATTTACTGCTGGAACCGACAGGGGCATGGATCTCTTGAGATTCGTGGTGCGATTGAGCAGTCCTGCAACTACTTTTTCAATATGATCGGTTTCCTTGCAGGAAAGAATGCAGATGGAGATTTTTCGGAAACATTGAGTCTTTCGAAACTGCAGCAGTATGCATCCGAGATTGGTCTGGATGAAAAAACAGGCATTGAGATTTCAGAAGCATCTCCACATGTTTCTGACAGTAAGGCAGTTCCGTCTTATATTGGACAGGGTAATCATCTGTTCAGTACCAGTCAGCTTGCACGATATGCGACGGCACTGGCAACTTCCGGAACAGTTTATGACCTTTCCCTTCTGGATAAGGTTACAGATTCTCAGGGAAAAATCCTTACAGAATATGCTCCGTCTGTCAAAAATCAGATGACGGATGTTCCGAGCAGCGTATGGGATGATATTCATGATGGTATGCGCAGGGTTGTTGAAACACATGAACAGTTCAATGGACTTGGAGTAACTCTTTCTGGTAAGACAGGTACTGCCGAGCTGGATATTTACCATCCGAACCATGGTCTGTTTATCGGTTATACGACTTCAGCATCAACAGGTGCTCCAGAATATGCGCTTGCTGTCCGAATTGCAAATGGTTACAGTTCAGGAAATGCCTGTTTGACCGCAAATGATATCTTACAGTACATTTATGATCTGGCAGATGAAGATACAATTCTGACGGGCTATGCCTCCAGCGATACCAGCAATACTTCAAATGATTAACAGACACAGGGCATCTGCCCTGTGTCTGAGATCACAGAAGAAAATACCAGAAGTCTGGAACATATCTTTGAGGAGGATACAGAAACATGGGCGAAGTGATAGTAATTACATCCGGTAAGGGTGGCGTAGGCAAGACAACGACAGCTGCCAATATTGGCACAGGTCTGGCAATGCTGGACAAGCGGACAGTTGTTGTCGATACAGATATCGGTCTTCGGAACCTGGATGTGATCCTGGGACTTGAGAACCGTATCGTGTATAATCTTGTGGATGTCATTAATGGAAACTGCCGTCTGAAGCAGGCACTGATCAAGGACAAGAGACATCCGGAACTGTTTCTTCTGCCATCTGCGCAGACGAAGGACAAGTCGGCAGTGTCACCGGAGCAGATGATCAAGCTGACAGAGGAACTCAGGGAAGAGTTTGATTTTGTTCTTCTTGACTGTCCGGCCGGCATTGAGCAGGGATTTCGAAATGCGATCGCCGGGGCAGATAAGGCACTTGTCGTAACAACACCGGAGGTATCTGCAATCCGTGATGCAGACCGTATCATTGGACTTCTTGAAGCGGAAGATATCAGGGATATCCATCTGATCATTAACAGGCTTCGACCCGATATGATCGCACGTGGAGATATGATGTCCGTAGAGGATGTGATCGAGATCCTTGCCGTGGATCTGATCGGTACGATCCTTGATGATGAGCAGATCGTGATCGCAGCAAATCAGGGAGAACCGCTTTCGGGAAGGAATTCTCAGGCAGAGGAGGAATACCGCAATATCTGCCGGAGGCTTCTTGGTGAGGAGGTTCCTTTTGCAGAACTCAGATCAAAAAAAGGAATGTTTCAGCGAATTGGAGATTTTTTCCGTAAATGATCCATAAGCAGAAGGAGGGGATTTGTATGAAAGCATTTTCGCAATTCAGGAACCGCTCCGCTGATTATGCAAGGAACCGGATGAAGCTCCTTCTGGTTTCAGAGCGGATCGACTGTTCTCCGCAGATGATGAAATTGCTGAAAGATGATATGATCCGCACAGTAAAAAAATACGTATCCATAGATGAAGATGGCGTTGTATTCCGGATCAGCCAGGAACCGCCGGTTCTTCATGCGGATATTCCGGTATATAAGAAAAGGGAATAAGATACAAAATGATTAAACAGTATAAGTTACGATTTTACAATTTCAGACTGGTGATCTTTCTTCTTGCGATCAGTGTGATCGGAATCATTCTGGTTGGAAGTGCCAGAGATGACCTGCGGAGTAAGCAGATGATCGGTGTTATCATGGGACTGATCTTCATGGTGATTCTTTCACTGATTGATTATTCCTGGATATCCAATTTCCAGTGGATCATGTATGGCGCGAACATCGCCCTTCTTCTGATCGTTCGTCTGTTTGGTGATTCTGCAAACGGTGCAGCGCGCTGGATTGATTTTGGATTTATTCGTTTCCAGCCGACAGAGTTGTCAAAGATCATCATTATATTGTTTTTTGCCAGGTTTTTTATGGATCACGAAGAAGATCTGAATACGCCGAAAACACTGGCGAAATCCGTTTTATTGCTGGCTGTTCCACTGCTTTTGATCTATGAGCAGCCGGACCTTAAGAATACGCTTATGATGCTGGCTGTGTTCTGCATCCTGATCTATATTGCAGGACTTAGTTACAAGGTCATAGGCGGAACATTCCTGATCCTGATCCCGTTGATCATCATCTTTCTTTTTATTGTTGTTCAGCCGGATCAGAAACTGATCAAGGACTATCAGAGAGATCGAATCATGTCATTCCTTTATCCTGAAAATGATGAGTACAGTGATGATATTCAGCAGCAGAATAACTCCAAGACAGCGATCGCATCAGGAGAACTGATCGGTAAGAAACTGTCCGGAAACGATGAAGTTACTTCTGTAAATGAAGGAAACTTTGTATCTGAGAACCAGACAGACTTTATTTTTGCAGTTGCAGGCGAAGAATATGGTTTCCTTGGCTGCTGTACGATTATTCTTCTGCTTCTGGCAATCTCGATAGAATGTATCCGGATGGGGCTTCGGGCCAAGGATCTGTCGGGTAAGATCATATGCTGCGGAATGGCGAGTATCGTTTCTTTGCAGAGTTTTCTGAATATCTGTGTTGCGACAGGAATCGCACCAAATACAGGTACACCACTTCCATTTGTAAGTTATGGCCTGACTTCTCTCGTCAGTCTTTATCTTGGAATGGGGCTTGTCCTGAATGTAGGCTTGCAGAGCAGTGCATACAATAAGGAAATTCGCAAAAAGTCAGTAAATCAGAAAGAGGATTACCTATGAAAAAAGAACAGCCACGTGAGCGCAGAAGAGAAGAGATGCAGGAGAGACCAGCAAGACCTCGTAATACTTCCTCATCCGCTGCTTCCACCAGAAAAAAAGCAGCCCGGTCAGCAAGACCGACAGGAAGTACTTCACACACTCAGCAAATCAAAGGCAAAAGTGCACGTCCTGTCAGTCCGACACAGGCAAGAAGAAATCCGGAAGCACGCCGGAAAAAACGTCCCAGAAGAAATTTCCTTCCGATTATAGTAACGGTGCTTCTTCTGGCAGTCGTATTGTGTGGAGGAGGGTACTTCTTATTGCAGAAGGGACTTTCCTTTGGCAGACAGGTACAGGCATTTGATATCAATCAGGAATTCCAATATCAGAATACACTTAAGGCAACTTCAAGAGCGGCTTCTTTTGCTGCAGACCTCTGTGTGGTAAGCGGTGACCAGAGTCTGGATTCTGTGACACTGGAGGATGGACAGGAGGGACTTCTCCTGGATATCAATGACAAATCGGTAATGTATGCAAAGGGTGCTTATGACAAAGTTTATCCGGCAAGTATCACCAAGATCATGACAGCACTCCTGGTATTTACAAATGGAAACATGGATGACGTAGTCACGATCTCAGAGGAGAATGTAACTCTGGAGGAAGGCTCTCAGCGAGTTGGTTTCCAGGTAGGTGACCAGGTAACGATGGATGAACTGGTGCACTGTCTCCTTGTATATTCAGGAAACGATGCCGCATCTGCGATCGCAACGCATGTCGGCGGTTCAACCGAGAATTTTGTTTCTATGATGAATGCTTATGCCGCACAGCTTGGATGTACAGGAACACATTTCACAAATCCTCATGGACTGCAGGATGAGAACCATTATACAACACCATATGACATCTATCTGATGCTCAAAGAAGCACTCAAGTATCCTGAATTTACAGAGATCACACAGATGGGAAGCTATACTGCAAATTATAAATACAGCGATGGCTCTGATGCGAGTGTAGTACTGACAGCAACCGACCATTACCTTACAGGAGAAGCAACGGCACCAAAGGGCGTTACGATCCTTGGAGGTAAGACGGGAACCACCAGCAGTGCAGGAAACTGTCTGGCATTGTTATGTCAGAATGAATATGGCAATCCATTTATATCCATCGTAATGGGAGCTTCCAGTAAGGAACTTCTGTATCAGGAGATGAGTTCCCTTCTGGAGAACATCAATACCGTATAATACATGAATGTATAAAAAGAGACAGCCCGGAGAGTTTATGCAGAATGACAGAGCTCTGGGCTGTTGTTTTTATAAAATAAAAAAGTGTGTTATATAAATTAAAATGTTATAGTATAATAAGTACGTATAACAAAACAAAACCCTTTGCGCTCCGCGCATTAATCAACAAAGACAGCCTGATCCCGCTGATCTTCCTGCTGCCGAATTTCTTCTCGAACAAAGTGTTCGCTGTTTTCCTGGCAGAACCGGTAAGCATATCCTTGCCGCGGCTGTTACCACAATAACCTTTTTTACATTGTTTAACAAAATCCTCAAAAAAGAGGTCAGGTAAATCATTATGAAATCTATTTCCATCTATACCATCACCAGAAACCAGACGCTCGACAATCTTCAGAGACTGGAGCGTCAGTTATCGGGGAGGGGATATTTTCTTCGGATGAGAGAGTGGGAGATGGAGAGCATGAAGGCTCTGACAGAACATCTGGAAGTGCATATTCCTCAGATCTGCTCTCTTCGTTTTTTCTATTCTTTCCAGATTCCAAAGCTTGGAAAGGAATTTGACCTTCTCCAAATCAAAAAAGACCAGATCGTAAATATCGAGTTAAAAAGTGGTGTAGTATCCGATGAGACGATCTGCAAACAGCTTCTGCAGAACCGATATTATCTGTCTGTGCTTGGAAAGCCGCTCCATTCTTATACTTATATCAGCAACCAGAACCGGCTTGTCAAGCTGACAAAGCATGACCATATCATAGAGGCAGACTGGGAACATCTATGTACAATTCTCCAGAAGGAAAGTCCGGATTATGAGGGAGATATCGAGGATCTTTTTCAGGCAGAACTTTATCTGATCTCCCCGCTTACAGAACCTGCCCGTTTTCTTCGGAAAGAATATTTCCTGACTTCACAGCAGCGTGATATCGAACGGCAGATCCTCAAAAAGATCCGCACAGAACACACCGGCTATTACTGGTTCAACGGACTTCCAGGGACAGGCAAGACCCTGCTGCTCTATGACATTGCCATGAAACTGTCTGTCCGTCAGAGAATCTGCATGATCCACTGCGGAGAAGCTGCCAGGGATTGGGAGATCCTGCATGAACGCCTGCAGAGGATCGATTTTCTCACCGACAAAGAGCTTGCTAATGAAAGGGAACCAGTCAGCTTTGATTCCTACAGCGCCATCCTGGTAGATGAAGCTCATCTGCTTTCCGCTCCAAAACTTGACATTCTTCTAAATGCAGTTAATCACCAGCCCGTGATCTTTTCCAGTGATTCCGAGGATATGATCTCTCCTGAGGAAATGGACCAGACCACTATTCAGAAGATAGAACGCCTGCCACAGATCCTGACCTTCCATCTGACTAACCGCATCCGCACCAATGCCGAACTTTCCTCCTTCATCCAGAATATGCTTCATCTGCCAAGGAAAAAAAGTTCCAGATACTATCCGCATATCGAAGTAGTCTGCGCCAACAATGAAAGCGAAACGCAAAACCTGCTTGACGGCTACATTCATCAGGGCTACCAGTACCGCCAGACCTCCACACCTGCAGACCTGAACACCGCCGCGGTCCGCGTCACCGACCGTCTCGTCACCGTTCTGGATGAACGTTATTATTACGACACAGAAGGATATCTTCGTTCATCTTTGCGAAACAACAGTGGCAGTTCCGACGTACGGACCCTTTTTCACCTTCTGAACCAGACAAAGGAAAACCTGTCACTTATCATAGAGAAAAATGAATCTGTGTATGAAATTCTTCTTGAGATTCTGCAGATGCACAGAAAATGATCTATCATTCAGACAAAGAGTGGAGTTTTAAAAGCTTCACTCTTTTTTTGCCTCTTATCCCAATCTTACAAGAATGTAAGTTGCATCCCGCCTCATCCCGCACTATACTGGATTTAATAACACAGAAGCCAAAGGAGACAACATGAAACACATATTACTGGTTGAAGATGACTTAAGTATGTTAAATGGCTTATCCTTTGCCATTAAGAAACAGGGCTATGCTCTTGATATCGCCCGCACCAGAGATGGGCAGAAGCAGTTATGGACGGAAGATAAATACGATCTTGTTATTCTGGATGTCAGCCTTCCGGATGGATCTGGTTTTGATATCTGCCAGGAGATCCGGAAGACTTCAACCGTTCCGATCATGCGAGCACTTCCAGTATCTCAGGTATGGGGACTGAGCGGGATCACAAATACTCCGGTGTCCTGTAAACAGGCAGAGATCGACCATGTTACTATCTGCTCTTATGATGACTTTATCATGGGATGTAGCAAAAAAAGCATGATCGTAAACGGTACACTTGCAGATACAAGCGGAAATAAAAACGAGATCATGACCATCTATAATAAAGACAATCCTCTTTGCCGCAGAAGGTGCCACCTATTCTAACAGCCTGCAAAATGGAAGAAAAACTTGACGAACCTTAAACTTTCCCTTATAGTTGATAATTGATACAAAATTAAAAAATTAATTTAGGGGGAAGTACAAAAACGACATGTTATTTAATTCTTACATATTTATATTTGTTTTTCTTCCACTGACACTTGGTAGCTATTATGGACTGCATAAACTCGGAAAACCAGTCTTTGCAAAGGTTGCATTGATCCTCATGTCTTTCTGGTTTTATGGCTATTTCAATCCAAGTTATCTGTGGATCATGTGCAGCAGTATTGTTGTCAATTATCTGTTGTCTCAGCTTTTGCAGCGCAGATGGGGGGGCACAATATCAAAAGGACAGCTTGCACTTCTGAAAAAGGCGCTGCTTGGTATTGGTCTGATATTCAATCTTGGTCTGATATTTTATTTCAAATACTATGATTTCTTCGTAGATAATCTGAATAAAGTTTTTTCCACGGACTTCCAGTTAAAGAATATCGTCCTGCCACTGGGTATCAGCTTTTTTACCTTCCAGCAGGTTTCTTACATGGTTGATTCTTACCGCGGAGAAACCAAGGAATACAATTTTACAGATTACACATTATTTGTAACCTTTTTCCCGCAGCTGATCGCGGGTCCGATCGTTCTGCATAACGAAGTCCTTCCACAGTTTGAGGACAAAAACAACTGGAAGATCAACTGGGACAATATAGCGCGCGGTTTGTATATGTTCGCAGCCGGTCTTGTCAAAAAAGCTGTGATCGCCGACACCTTAAGCGGATCTGTTTCATGGGGCTACAGCCACCTTGGCAGTGGACTTACATCCATGGATGCGATCCTTACAATGCTTGCCTACACTTTCCAGATTTATTTTGACTTCAGTGGATATTGTGATATGGCAACGGGTCTGGGATATATGTTTAATATCCATATCCCAATGAACTTTAATTCACCATACAAAGCGCTGTCTGTCGTAGATTTCTGGAAACGCTGGCATCTGACACTGACCAGATTCCTGCGAACCTATGTGTACTTTCCGCTTGGCGGAAGCCGTAGGGGAACTGTCCGGACTTATATAAATATCATCATTGTATTCCTTGTCAGTGGTCTCTGGCATGGTGCGAACTGGACCTTTATTTTCTGGGGATTTCTGCATGGAATAGGAAATGCACTTACCAGAATGTTCCGGAAACAGTGGGAGAGCATGCATGTAGTCCTTCAGTGGGCTTTTACTTTTCTGTTTGTAAATATAACATGGATCTTTTTTAGGGCTGATTCTATTTCTCAGGCATTTACATTTATCAAAAGAATCCTGAAATTCCAGAACCTCAATCTCCATGCTGCATTTTTACAGACTTTTCAGTTAAAGGAATTCTACTTGATTTACAGTCATATCCCCGTACTCAATAAAATCATGGCTTCCATCCGTGGTTCAGATGCCCTGATTCTGCTTGGCGGAATGTTGTTCCTGTGTCTTAATTTCAAAAACAATCAGGAAATGAATTTCCGTCCAACCACTAAAATGGCGGCAGTGACTGTACTCTGTCTGGTCTGGGGAATTTTTACCCTTTCCGGTGTATCAGAATTTCTCTACTTTAACTTTTAGGGAGCAATACTATGAACAGTAATAAATTTGTAAAAACTGTACTCGTGGGAACGGGCACACTCCTGATCCTCGCAGGTGGCATGACAGCAGTGATCGATCCTTTTTTTCACTATCATAAGCCTCTGAAACAGTTGGAATATCCTCTTGAGCGAGGAAAAGAACGATATCTGAATAACGGTATCATCCAGAATTTTGATTATGATGCTGCAATCACAGGCACTTCTATGATGCAGAATTTCAAGACTTCACAGTTTGATGACCTGTTTGGAACGCATTCTGTCAAGGTAACCCTTACTGGTGATACCTATTGGGCAATCGATGAAGAAATCCGTACTATATTTGACAATAAGTCTGATATTAAATATATTTTCCGCTGTCTGGATTATAATAAGATTTTTGATGACAAGTCCGATTACAATTATGACAATGTTCCAACTTATCTGTATGATAATAATATATGGAACGATGTCCAGTATCTTTTTAACAAAGATATCTTTATAGACAATACGCTTGGTGTTATCAAATACACACTTCATGGCGAAAAAACACCATCCATGGATGAATACAGTTCCTGGGCAGCAGATTATCCCGTCGGAACAGACTACGTACTCCAAACCTACTCTGTTACAACAAAAATCGAAAAACAGAAGAAGTTTTCAGAGGATGATGCCAAAACTGTCCGTCATAATGTAGAGGCGAATGTTCTTGATATGGTAAAAGCTCATCCGGAAACTACGTTTTATTTCTATACGCCGCCATACAGTGCAGTCTGGTGGTATAAGCTTAAATGCTCCGGAAATCTGGAACGTTATTTTGAAGCAGAAAAGCTGCAGGCAGAACTGCTTATGGAGTATGATAATGTGAAGCTTTTTTCCTTTACGGATCTGTTTGAGCTTACCTGCGATCTTGATAATTACAAAGATGATACTCATTACAGTGAATCGATCAGCGAAAACATCATTAACTGGATTTATGGTGACAAGGGACTCATGACTCCTCAAAACTATGAATCACGGATACAGAAAATGCTGAATTACTATCTTGATTACGATTATTCCCGTTCAGGAATCCCTCTGGTACAGGAAAATTGAATCCTTTTCTGTGCCACACTACAATATTAATGAAAATTTCACAAAAACTTGCAATTCTCTATTGAAATTTGATGCAAAATACACTATAATACAAACATATTAATTATCGTATTTGTTCAAAATTAATATCATATTGTGTCTAAGGAGGAAAACAGGATGGTTGAACTGATTGTAGGAAAGAAAGGCAAGGGCAAAACAAAAGTACTGTTAGACAAAGTGAACGGCGCAATTAAGGATGCAAATGGCAGCATTGTTTACTTAGACAAGAGCACGAAACACATGTATGAACTGAACAATAAGGTTCGTCTGATCGATGTTTCTGTATATCCGATCAAGAACGCCGATGAATTCGTTGGTTTCGTATGCGGAATCATTTCTCAGGACCACGATCTTGAACAGGTATATCTCGACAGTTTCCTGACAACCGCTAAATTAGAGGGACAGGATGTTTCCAATACTCTGGAACAGCTTATCGCAGTTGGTGAGAAATTCAATGTAAAATTCATCATCAGCATGTCTCTTGACAAGGAAGAAGTTCCGGAAGCATTCCAGGATAAGATCGTGACTGCATTATAATTACGGTTTCATTAAATTTTACATAGGATATGGAGATGAGAAGAACTCTGCTGGCTGGCAGGGTTCTTTTTCTGCGCACCATTTTAATTACCATAAGTATGATTATGTAATCTAAATAAATATTAAGATAAAACCGTTTGACATCCCCTGGTGAGCGGGTTATAATATGACCGTCAATAAAATTCAATTATACAAAGGTAGGTGAACAGAATGGAGAGTTGTGATTCTCACGGGCGAAGTAGTAACACAGGATCAAAGAGAGCAGCAGTTTGTGAGATGACACGTCACATTCTGTTTTAATTTATATTATTCTATTTTTCTCTTTTTTATCCTGTAAAATCCCTGAACACAATCTAACCAAATAGCGAAACGGAATTCAAATATCCGTTTAACAATGATACCAATTGACATGCTCTGAGAAAGACCATGCCTTGTTTTGGTGTGCTCTTTTTCGGAAACCACGAAAAAGGAGGAAAACAGGATGGAAAAAAGAACACAGGACTACACAAAAGAAATCCTTGAAGTAATCAGAAGCAATATATCTCCGGCAGTCCTTTCCAAGCGTCTGCAGGATTTCCACGAAAACGACATTGCAGATGTTTTGCCGGAGCTTTCTTCTGCAGAACGAAACAAGCTTTACCGGATCTTTGATCTTGATACTTTATCGGATATTCTGGAATACACTGATGAGGAGATGGCAGTCACTTATCTCGAAGAAATGAGCCTCAAGAAAGCTGCTGCGATCCTTTCCCGAACAGAAACAAACATATTGGCTGAAATCCTGCAGCATTTTGACAAAGAAAAAAGAAGACTTCTGATCGAGTTACTGGATGATGAAGCGAGACATGATATCGAGATGATCAATTCTTTCGATGAGGAAGAAATCGGAAGCCGGATGACCACCAACTATATCGTGATCCAGGATCATCTTTCTGTGAAGGAAGCCATGAGTGCCCTGGTATCCCAGGCAGCTCAGAATGACAATATCTCTACCATTTTTGTCGTAAACAGCAATCAGGAATTCTACGGTGCGATCGATCTGAAGGATCTGATCATCGCGCGCCAGGATCATCCGCTCAGTGAACTGATCGTCACTTCCTACCCGTATGTATACGGAACAGCCCTGATCGATGACTGTATGGAAGACCTCAAGGATTATTCCGAAGATTCCATTCCGGTCCTTGATAACGATAACCGCCTGATCGGTGTTATTACATCTGCAAACATCGTAGATCTCGTCGATGATGAGATGGGAGAGGACTATGCGAAACTGGCTGGTCTGACTGCTGAGGAGGATCTCAAGGAACCTCTCAAAGAAAGTATGAAGAAACGAATGCCATGGCTGATCATTCTTCTTGGACTTGGCATGGTCGTTTCCTCTGTTGTCGGAATCTTTGAAAAGGTTGTGACCAATCTGCCGATCATCATGTGTTTCCAGTCGCTGATCCTGGATATGGCAGGTAATGTCGGAACCCAGTCACTGGCTGTAACGATCCGTGTACTGATGGATGAATCCCTCACCGGCAAACAGAAACTGGAACTTGTTTTTAAGGAAATGCGTATCGGTCTGTGCAACGGCGGTGTGCTTGGACTTATGTCCTTTGTGCTGATCGGATTGTATATCTGGTTATTTAAAGGCAAAACCCTTATCTTTGCCTTTGCGGTATCTGCCTGCATCGGTTCTTCCCTGCTGCTCGCAATGCTGATTTCCAGTGCCGTAGGAACCTGCATTCCGTTATTCTTCAAAAAGATCCACATCGACCCGGCAGTTGCTTCCGGTCCGCTCATCACTACAGTCAACGACCTTGTGGCTGTTATTTCCTATTATGGACTGAGCTGGATCTTTCTGATAGGAGCACTGCATCTGGCAGGATAGTCTTATAAAAAGAACATCTTTATGACAAAAACTTCAGGATCCCGAAGATCTGTCATAAAGATGTTCTTTTTATTTGCACATATAACAACGTACATAATGCAAGACATTACGGGCAGCAGGTATTAATCCTCGCGCAGCTTAACTGCCTTCGCCGCCTGGCGTCTTCTGGCATCGTCGATCGCTGCATAGTGTTTCTTGGTCGTATTTACGTCCTTGTGGCCAAGAACATCTGCAACAAGGTAAATATCACCTGTTTCCTGATACAAGGCCGTACCGTAGGTGCTGCGGAGCTTGTGAGGTGTGATCTTTTTGGTGGTCGTGATCTGCTGGGAATATTTCTTGACAAGATTCTCGATCGCCTGGACACCGATACGGCGGCGCTGGGCAGAGTAGAAGAGAGCGTGTTCATGGCCTTCCAGCGGAATGATATTCTCGCGGACTTCCAGATAACGTTTCAGAGCTTTTTCTACCTCCGGTCCGAAATATACAACCATTTCATTTCCACCTTTTCGGGTGACCTTTATTCCGTTATTCTTAAAATCCACATCTTCAATATCAAGTCCCACACATTCCGAAACTCGGATACCGGTTCCGAGAAGCAGAGTCACGATCGCCAGATCGCGTTCTTTGTTTTTCTCATAGTAGACACGTTTCTGACCGGTAAGCTGGTCGCCACAATGTTCTATATAATCAAGCAGGAGAGCAACCTCATCGGTATCAAGCCGGATGATGCTTTTGTCATGGATCTTTGGCACATCGATAAGTACGGTCGGATTTGTCTCGATCATTTCCCTTCTGTAATAATATGCATAAAAACTCCGAAGGGCAGAGATCTTTCGTTTGAGCCCACGTTCGCCGTTTGTTTCGGTTTTGTCACCAGCCTGGTAGACCTTGAGATATTCCTGATATTCCTCAAGATCCAGAGCCTTGATCTGATCCAGGACATCAACTGTAAAATCCGTCATTTTGTAATCCTTAAATGCCGGATTTTCATCAAGAAGAAACTGAAAGAAAATCCGGATATCGTAGGCATAGGAAATCCTGGTCTTGGTCGTAGTCGTCGTATCGATCGCACGAAAATAATCCCTGCAAAACGGCGGCAGCGTTGAGAGAACTTCACGCAGCCTTAAAATATTCTCGACATCTTTTTGTTCGTGATATGTTGTTTTTTTCTCCATAAAAATTTAACTCCTTAAAATCAAATCATTAGTAAATCCCGAAAAATACAGCTGACAGCAGTTATCTATATCTATACGACAAACCGTAGTTTTTCATATAGATCTATACAGATTCCAGCCATATCCCGGATTTTGCCTTTATTCCTCAAATTCAGCCGTTACCATAAATCCCCTTGGTGTGTGGTCGATCTTTTTGATCACGCCAGTTTTGGATTTAATTCGTTCGGAGTTTTTGTAACATCCGGACATTGCCACAGCCGGTTCTATGATGTAACTGTAATTCATATAGGACTGAAATTCTGAAATCTCTACGACATCGCCGACTTTGATCAGTCCCTGGCGTTCCATTTTAAATTGTTCCTGACGCATAAAAAATTCCTTCTTTCTGTTTATTCATTTTCCGGAAGATCTGCCTTTAATTTGACCATACTTCGGATACTTCTGGAGGTCTCATCTATATAATTACGTTTATAACGCTTCAGATTATCCGGTGTGATCCCCATTTCCTCTGCAACACCTTCCGTATCTGCTCCATATGCAAACATCGTATAAATGCAGGAATTCCGAAGCTGCTGAGCACTGTAATTGTGAATCCCTGCTTTTGCCGTGTATTTCTTCAGTAGACGGCTGATATACATGGTATTGAGCTGATTTCCATATTTATTGTAAAACAGATATTCGTTCGATTCTCGTTCTGCCAGATACAGCTCCAGGATCCTGTAGACATCCTCCGGGATAAAATTTGCCTTGTCGCGTTTTGGCATAAATGCATAGGCTCCGTTGTTATATAGACGGATATTTTCCGGCTTCATGTCAATGATCTCTGTCGAGGAAAAGCCCATGCGGTAAAGCAAAATTATGATACAGTACGCCATATGATTTTCCTGTGCAGCTACAAGCAGCCGGTCAATGTCCTCCACAGGAACTGCATTTGCATACATGCTTACTTTTTGGACTTTTTTGACATAATCGGCAAAATGATTCGTATAATCATCTCTGATACCAAATTCCAGACGATTCTCATAGACGTAATTTGCCAGGGAATTCAGTTCCCGGATCTTTTTGGCACAAGTACTTGGCGCAAGTGTTTTCTCTTCGATCTTTTTTTCAAGATTTCTGTAGAATCCCGCTACATCTTCTGCATGGATATCCAGGAAATCTTTCTTCGTAAATCGTGTAAATTCCAGGAAATCACTTTGATAGGATGCAATACTTTCTTCCTGAAACTGCCTGATAAATTGTTTCCATATGATCCTTGTCTTTTCACTGAATGGATAATCTTCCATCAAGAATGTTCCTCCTTTCCTGGTTGTGCGAAGCAGGTTTTGGGGTTTGTTAGGTGTTTTTATATACTATAACATATTTATAAGAGAACTGCAACTATAGCAGTTCCCCATCCTTAATTACCTGCTGCACGTTCAGTTCCTGATCCATCAGGACGATGTGCGCTTTTTTGCCTGCTCGGATGGAACCGTATTCAGCATCGATCCCAAGGCTTTTTGCCGGATTGATCGTGGCACAGGCAACTGCTGTTTCCAACGGGATATTCATGGTTTTAACCGCTGTTTTCATGCAGTCCATAAGATTCGTCACAGAACCTGCTATCGCCCCGTCTGAGGCCAGTGTAGCGCGGTTTCCGACTACGTTTACATCCAGCCCGCCCAAAGTATAGGAACCGTCCGGCATTCCTGCTGCACGCATACTGTCACTGATCAGGATCATGCGGTCCTCTCCCATCATTTCAAATGTCGCCCGAACTGCTGCCGGATGGATATGTACACCGTCACAGATGATCTCCGCCATCACATGCTTACTGTCATAAACAGCCCCGATCACACCCGGTGCGCGGTGCGTAAATGCAGGCATGGCATTGTAAAGATGAACCGCATGGTCTGCCCCTGCGTTAAAAGCCGCCATAGCCGTATCATAATCCGCATTTGTATGTGCCAGAGAAACATTTACCTTATCTTTGACCGCCTCAATAAAAGAAACCGCATTTTCGCTCTCCTCCGGCGCGATACCCATGAACTTCACCAGCCCCTCTGAAACTTCCAGAAAACGCTCGCAGACCTTCACATCACACGGAATGATATTTCTCTCATCCTGCGCGCCCTTCTTGGCAGGACTGATAAAAGGTCCCTCCATGTTGATGCCGACAAAATCCGCCTCTTTCTTACTGTGCGGACCTTTTTTGTATTCTGCTGCCACACGGAGGATCTGCTCCAGTTCCTCGACCGGAAGCGTCATCGTCGCCGGAGCGATCGCAGTCACCCCCACAGAAGCCTCATATTCCGCGATCCTAGCGATCGCATCCCTGCTGCCGTCGCAGAAATCGTCTCCCTTGCATCCGTGGAAATGCAGGTCAATAAGCCCCGGTATCGCGTACATGCCTTTCCCGTCAAGGACCTCATCTTCTGTCTGAGGTCTCTTCCCCTCTGTATAAACCTGTTCGATCGTTCCGTTCTTTATGACGATCCCGCCGTCTGTAAACTTCTTATCCTCTGTAAAAACCTTCACATGATCAATAATCATTATTCCTGCCTCCCCATCTTCGGTATCTTATAAAATATGCTCATCCAGAAGGATCGTAAACGGTCCGTCATTGATAAGAGAAACCTTCATGTCTGCCCCAAAGCTTCCATGCTGTACGACCGGAACGCTCTTTGATGCTTCCTCGATCATATATTCATACAAAGCTTCCGCCTTGTCCGGTTCACCCGCCTCGATAAAGCTTGGTCTGTTTCCCTTCTTACAGTTTGCATAGAGCGTAAACTGCGAAACAAGAAGCAGTTCCCCGCTAACATCTTTGAGAGAAAGATTTGTCTTTCCATTCTCATCCTCAAAAATACGAAGTCCCAGCAGCTTCTTGAGGTATTTGTCTGCAATCTCCTTTGTGTCATCCTTTCCGACACCTACCAGCACCAGAAAGCCCCTGCCTATTTTGCCTATACTCTGTCCATCTACCTGTACTTCTGCCTGAAGTACTCTCTGTACAACCAGTCTCATAAAATTCTCCTGTTTTATCTTTATTTCCAAATATTATAGCACAAATCTGCTACTGACATCTTTCTTTTTTCGTTTTTTCTATCAATTTCGCATATACACGTTCTACAAACCATGGCTCTGTAGACTTCTTTAATGCTTCTTCCGGAGAAAACCAGGCTACTCCACTGTTTTCATCTGCTTTGATCGAAACTGCTTCCTCGCAGTCTGCTTCCAGAAGATACGTCACATTCAGGTGCAGATGGCTGGATACATACTTTCCCTTCTTGACATGCCCATCCACCGTAAGAGATTCCAGAGAAAAGATCTCCTCCGATACCGGGCGCACATGCGAGATCCCCGCTTCTTCTTTTACCTCACGAAGCGCAACCGCAAGAAGATCCGTCTCTCCATCCGCATGTCCCCCAAGCCACGACCAGGAATCATAGATATTGTGATATACCATAAGTACCTTGCTCCGGTCTTTGTTCACTACCCAGGCAGAAGCCGTCATATGGGCAACGGTGTTTTCCCTTAAGAATGCGTTATCATTCTCCCTGATCCATTGTAAGATCAGAAATTTATCTGCTTCTTCCTGCTCATTAAACGGCTGATAGCGTTCTATCTGATTTATTAAATCCTGTCTTGTTATCATTGCATTCTTCTCCATTTTCCTCATTTATACGCACCAGAAGCAGATCTTCACTTTTTTTCCTTCGGATTTTAAAGCTTCGATCAGTTCCAGTGCCAGATTCTTTTTCTTTTCACGTTCAATATGAAGTGCTGTATAATTTTCATTCAGTGCATTTCCAAAGAAAAAATTGATCTCCGTAGCTTCGGCAAACAATATCCGAAACAGTTCTGCTGCCGCATCCTTCTTCTTGATGATCCGATTATAATACAGCCTGTCTTCGCTGAAATCCTCATAGTAATCGATCACCTTCTGTAAAGTCAGAAGCCCCTCCGTTACCAGGTCAATGCCTTTGATCTGCGACATGGCTGGAACTTCTTCTGTTCCGGTACCGGGAATCCCGGCTACCTCTTCTCCCAGATAATCCGCGACCAGCTTTGCCGTGGTCCCACCACATACGATGCGCATTCCCTCTTTTTCAAAAAAAGTCGTAAAATAACTGCGGTCATCCGCCCGGTCTGCCGGCGGCCCGACCATAATGTTCACTACGTTTTTCTTCATTCCTGTCAGAGTCAATACCGTAAGGTCATCATCCGTCTCATCCATATTCAGGGCCATACCCGCATCTGCAATGTCAGATGCCATCTCCTGTGCACTCATTCCCTTATGGTAACGCTGTTCACAGAATTTCAGTACTTCCTCCCTTCCCCAGCCGCCATAGGTGGTTTTGCCCATTCCGGCATTGGTGACACCGTCACTCATAAGTATCAGCATATCGCCTGTCCGAAACTGAAAATAACTCTGGTGGATCTCTTTTTCTCCGAACATTAGAATATCCCGATGATAATCCACACTTTTTCCATTACGAAGCAAAATAGCATCCGGATTATCGTACTGCAGAAGACAGATTCCATTCCCTTCTGACACTAATACAGTAAAAGTAGCATACGCCAGATTGCGTACACTGCAGATTGGAAGCGTATCTGCAACAGCTTTTACGGCTGTCCGGATGTCCATATTCCTTGCGATCATGATACTGAGCATTCTGGCAGTCAGCGTAGCCAGAATATTGGCCTTTACCCCGCTTCCCAATCCGTCAGAAAGCACCAGTACTGTCTGATCTGTATCTGTGATCACTGTATAATAGTCACCGCAGATCTTTTCTTTCTTCTTGTTGAGGCTGACCCTACCGAATCCTGTCGGAATATCTCCTATCGTTTGTATCGTCTCGTATTTCTTCTTTTCCATCCTACTTTATCTCCTGCAAAATGGTCTGCTTCAGCTCTTCAATAGCCACTTTGGTATCTGCTGCCGTTTCTCCCAGAAGACTGGCGATCTCATGCACGATCCGAAGCTGTTCCGCCGCCAGTTTATCTGCCATCTGAACTGCCTCTGCCTTGGCACGGTTCTGCTTCTTTTCGCTCTCCTTTTCTCTGGTCACATCTTTCATGATACATAAGATCAGTTTATTCTTCCGGTCATTTGTAAGAACACGTTCTATATAACGTTTCTGTTCATTCAGATAGATACAGTCCTGTACGATCTCCCGGTTAAAAGCGATCATATTTATGATCGGATAATCATCCATGATCTCGCCCACCGCTTTTCCAATGAGCTGCTTTTTTCTGGAAATATCAAACAGATCATTCGCCGCTTTGTTCATCTGTATGATATTAAGGGCATAATCTACCGTGACCAGAAGTCCCGGCATAGCCTCAATGATAATATTGGCGTAGTCTTCCTGTTTTTCTCTCATATAAGGAATGCACATAGATACTTCCGCTTTGCCCTGGATAACAGCGATCGCCTTTGCCCTGCAGGTGTCATAGCCGCAGGCGCCGCAGTTCAGTTCATCCTCTTTTGTATATTTGCCCATTTCGTGCATCACATGGGTAAACTGTTCTTTTGTGATCGCTTTTTCCGGATAGGTTTCCTCCTGCACAAATTTCCTTTCCGGAATCTCCGGCATCTGGATATGATGATCTTTCTGATAATCTACCTGACCGTTTTTCATGGAAAGCTCTCTGATCGCGATCAGCGCATCCAGCAGTTTCTTTTCCTGTTGCAAAGAATAAGCCCCGCCGATACATCCGTTTGTACAGGCGTTCATTTCTATGAAATAATCTGCATAATCTCCTGTCCTCAGTTCCTTTAAGATTTCCTTGCACTGATCTATTCCATCTACCGACAGGTACTTCTGTCCGTTTATCGGCTGCATTGCCTGTATCAGACCTCCGCTGACCGCGGTCATTCTTGAAAGATATACGTCTTTTTGATCCTCTCGTTCTGGTTTTTCCTGGATATCCTTCATCCAGTTATTCAGCTCTCCAAATGTAATTACATAATCCGCGCATGACTGGCGCTCTTTCAGTTCTGACATTACAGAAATACACGGGCTGATGTATACGATAGATGCGTCTGGATATTGCTCTCTTAAATATGCTGCATGCATCTGCTTCATAGAATAAACCGGAGCCAGATATTCTGTCAGATGAGGATATTTCGTCTCGATCAGCCGCACCACCACCGGACAGTTCGATGAGATCACCAGTTTTTTCTGCTGTTGTTCCCGCAGAAGCCTGGTATATTCTTCCTTCATCACAGCTGCTCCCTGCGCCGCGTCAAATGCTTGCCAGAAACCCATTTTTTGCAGATATTTTTCCAGATCACCAATACTGTTCCAGCCATATCTTGCAAGATAAGCAGGATGTACAGACGCGATCACCTTTTTGCCGGACGCAATCACTCTTTGGATAGCCGGGATATCGTCGTGTTCTACCTTTGCGTGCTGAGGACAGACAGCGATACATTTCTCGCAGAGAATACATTGTTCTTCAATGATCTGTGCCTGCTGATTTGTGACCCTGATCGCCTTTACGGGACAGTTGCGGATACATTTATAACAGTTTTTACAATTGGCTGTACGAAACTGCAGAATCGATGTGTGGCTCATAGTGTTCCTCCCCTAAGCTAAAGTCCCCTGACACACTGCCAGAGGACTTCTTTGCTGAAACTTTTATTTATTTTTGCTCTCGTCAAAGATCTTGATCGCTTCTATGATCGTTCTGACGCTGTTCTCGATACCGAGCTTGCTACTGTCGATGCAGAGATTATAGCTCTTGGCTGCTCCCCATTTCTTGTTGGTGTAGTAGTTATAGTAGCTTGCCCTGCTCTTATCGGTCTTGGTGATCATGTCCTTGGCTTCTTTTGGAGATTTGTTGTGTTTGGCTGCAAGACGGTTGATCCGCCAGTCAAGATCTGCATGTACAAATACACTAAAGCAGTCCTTCCAGTCTGCCAGCGCATAATCTGCACAGCGGCCTACCATAACACACGGACCCTCATCTGCCAGTTTCTTGATCGCATCAAACTGTGCAAGGAAGATCTTGTGGTTCATCGGCATATCCGAAAATCCTGCGGAAGAATATCCAAAAGAATAGGTATCCATGACCAGAGAATACAGAAAACTGTTGGTCGGTTTCTCATCATGATTCTCAAACAGTTCCTTGCAGATACCACTGTCATTTGCGGCATGCTCCAGAAGTTCCTTATCGTAACATTTGATCCCGAAATATTTGGCGATCTCCTGACCGATCTGTCTTCCTCCACTTCCATATTCACGTCCGATTGTGATGATTGAACTTGTACTATTCATAAGCTGTGCACTCCCTTCTGCAAAAACTATAGAAGTATTATACATTATTTTTTCTGAAAATGCCAACAATTTATAATTATTTTACAATTTTCCTGAAATCAGACCAACAATTTGCCAGAAAAGTCTCTTGATTCTTTACTTACGCAATTTATCGAGAAGTTTCTCGAAATACTCCGGAAGCGGTGCCGTAAATTCCAGATATTTCCCCGTCACCGGATGACGGAATCCCAGGATCATTGCATGAAGTGCCTGTCCCTGGAGATGATATGGATTTTTGGACGATCCATACACCGTATCGCCGAGAAGCGGATAGCCAAGGCTTGCCATATGCACACGGATCTGGTGCGTACGTCCTGTTTCCAGGCGGCACTCGATATACGTCGCATTGCCGAAACGTTCCAGGACCTTATAATGTGTCACAGCTTCCTTGCCGTTCTTATGATTGATCGCCATTTTTTTGCGGTCGATCGGATGTCTTCCTACCGGAGCATCAACAGTTCCCTCATCTTCTTTGATGTTTCCCTGCACAACTGCACGATATCTTCGTTTGATACTGTGCTCCTTGAGCTGCTCTGCAAGGTCTCTGTGGGCTCCGTCCTCCTTGCAGATAAGAAGTGCCCCTGTTGTGTCCTTGTCGATCCTGTGCACGATTCCGGGGCGCAGAACGCCATTGATCCCGGAGAGATGCTCACCGCAGTGCGCCATGACTGCATTGACCAGAGTTCCCTCCATATGTCCGGCACTTGGATGCACGACCATATCCTTTGGCTTATTTACCACCATCAGCCATTCATCCTCATACAGGATATCAAGAGGGATCTCTTCCGGTTTGATATCGAGCGGCTGCATATCCGGCACCTGAAGTGCCACCTCGTCACCCGCCTGCGTCTTATAATTTGCCTTTACTACTTTGCCATTTACAGAAACCATCTGGTCTTTGAGAAGTTTCTGCAAATAAGATCTGGAAAAGTCCAGGCATACATCCGCAAGATAGCGGTCAATACGGATGCCGGCTTTTTCCACATCCACTTTAAAATTTATTGTTTCCATAGATTATTTATCCTTTATCTTTGAACTCAGGAATTCAAAGTCTTCATCCTTGTATTTAAAGACTACCAGAAGCACCAGCACGATCCCGCCGCATACCACATAGATATCCGCAATATTAAACACAGGAAAATCGATCAGGGAAAAATAGATAAAATCCACCACATATCCTCGGAACAGCCGGTCAATAAAGTTCCCTGCTGCCCCGCCAAACAATACTGCTCCTGTGAGCAGCAGTGGCAGATAATATCTGTTCTTCGGTATCCTGACAAAGACCCAGATCAGTGCAATGCAGAATATCACACACATGCCGCCAAATAAAAACTGTCTGCCTTCCAGCATGCCAAATGCCATGCCGCGGTTCTCTACATAAGCAAGTTCCAGTACACCTGGTATCAGTGAGATACTACTGTGATCCTTCAGGTGCAAAAGAGCTTCATGCTTCGCAACCTGATCCAGCAAGATCAGTACAAGGATCAGTCCGCTACATAGAATTGTAGTCCTTCCTGTGTCAAACGTATCCTGTTTTTTCATTTAAGGATCTCCCTGATTCCCTCCAGCAATTCCTCATCACTTACAGAACGGTCAATAAAACTGTTTCCTATTCCCTTCATCAGCACAAATTTGATCTGTCCCTGTTCCATCTTCTTGTCCTTTTTGGTGACCACAAGGACTGCTGCCTCGTCAAGACCTTCTGCACTGACAGGAAGCTCATAAAGAAGACAGCCTTCTCTGATCCTGTTATATTCTTCTTCTGTGAGGAGCTCTCTCTTCCAGGAAATATAAGCAGCAGCCACAAGTCCGATCGCAACGCACTGTCCGTGCAGCAGCTGGAAATCCTTGAGCTTCTCCACTGCATGTCCTACAGTATGACCAAGATTCAGAAGTGCACGTTCTCCCTGTTCCTTCGGATCACGCTCTACAACACCGGCCTTGATCTCACAGCAGCGGCGGATCATTTTTGCCAGGGCAGCAGTATCGAGGGCACGGATCGCCTCATGGTTTGCAAGCACATATTCATAAAAATCCGCATCACAGATCAGACCTGTCTTAAGTACTTCACCCATTCCGCAGGCAAACTCTACCGGTGGGAGGGATTTCAGTGTATTCATGTTCATATAGACAAGGCGCGGCTGATGAAAAGCTCCGACCATGTTTTTGTACTGGTCAAGGTCCACACCTGTCTTGCCGCCTACACTGCTGTCCACCTGAGAGAGAAGTGTTGTCGGGATCTGGATAAAGTCAATGCCTCGGAGATACGTCGCTGCTCCAAATCCGGAGAGATCGCCTACCACACCGCCGCCAAGCGCAACCACAAGACTCTTGCGGTCAAGCTGATTCTCGATCAATGCCTTGTATAACTGCTGCACCGTATTCAGGTTCTTGTTTCTCTCACCTGCCTCAAAGACAAAGACAGAGACTCTGGATGCAACCTGCGTAAGAACACGCTTTACTTCCTCTGCATAAAGAGGTTCCACATGGGTGTCTGTCACAATACAGAGATTACGTCCTTCCAGTCCCTCTGTACAGATCGCGTCTGCAAGTCTGTCAAATCCCTCTTCAAAATAGATCGGATAATAAAAATCTCCATTTCTTTTTACCTGTAAAATTTCTTCTGCCATGTCTGCCTCCTCTGTGATTTACTGATAACGGCGCAGCTTCACACTGTTCCGTCCCTTTTTTGTCTGCCGGGAAACTCCGTCAAAGATGAAACGTCCCTTTCCGCGGACTGATATGATATCCCCTTCCTTCGGCTCATAGCCATTGGAAGTGATGAGTTTGCCATTTACAAAAACCTGCCCGTTCTCGATAAAAGAAACCATGCTGCTTCTGGAAGCCTGAAAAGCAAGTGCGATCAGCGCATCCAGACGTACCGAAGAACAGGTTCCTGTGACAAGTGCAAACTGTGGTTCCGGATAATGCTCCGGGTTATCCACAACAGAAACCTTCACCGCAGTATGACGGATCCGGTCAAGATTATCCACAAGAAAATCTGCGATCTTGTTGTGGCAGAAGATCCAGGCCGTATGTTCCTGGATCAGAATATCCCCGATCACGGAACGCTCGATCCCAAGGTTTAAGACTGCCCCCAGATAATCCCTGTGGCCCAGGTCCTCTGAAAATTTCCTGGCCTTCGATTCAACCTTAAGACAGGTGATCGGATATTCCCAGGTAAAAGCAAGAGCATCAGGATGAAACGCTATCATCTGACGCTCTGCTTGCTCATAACCGCCGAAGCATTCCGTCACTACACCAGGAATCTGATTCTTTCGGTTGTTTACGATATTTTGTTCGTTTAAATTAAGGAAATCCGAAAATGTGACAATATCTCTCCGATAAGAAAGATTTGCCAGTTCCCGGATTCTCTTAATGAAAAATTCTTCTTTTTCCATTGTGCATTAATAACCTGCTCTTACAGAAGGAGTAGAAGTGCTTCCAAGAATATTCTGAAGGTCACCTGTGATATCTACACCTTCTGGTCCAAGGATAAAGATATAGCTGGATACTTTCTGAAGGCTTCCACCGAGGGAATAACATGCACCTGATGTAAAATCAATGATCCTCTGTGCAAGTTCTACATCAATCCCTTCCAGATTCAGAACAACTGTAGATTTCTCAACGAGAGTATCTGCGATCTCACGTGTATCCTCCATAGAAGACGGTTTGATGACACAGACTTCCATATTTACAGGAAGACTGGATCTTCTGCTGCTTCTCATTGGTGTGATCTTGGAAGAAGTACGTACTGGCTTGTCCTGCTTTGGTGCAGAAGTGGTTTTAAAGGTCTGCTTCGGTGCAGGCTGCTTCACCTCTGCCTTTACTGGCTCTTCTTCCTCATCTTCTTCGTCCTCGTCAAAAAAATCATTCTCTTCTTTCTTTTTGCCGAATTTCTGGAAGAATTTCTTTACCGGTTTCTCTTCATCGTCCTCGTCGTCAAGGAAATCCTCATCGTCCTCGTCAAGAAGTCCTTCATCAAGGAAGTCATCCTCCTCATATTCATCATTCAGCTTTACAACGTCCAAAAGTTTATCTAAAACGCCCATTTCAATCTCCAATCTTATTTGTCCTGTGCCTGTTTTGAGTAATCTCGCTCGCCAAATATTCCAGTTCCAACACGCACCATTGTAGCGCCTTCCTGCACAGCAACCTGATAATCCCCAGTCATACCCATGCTTAAAACACTCATAGTAACATTATTAATGTTTTTGGCCGCAATGTCAACACTTAATTTTTTTAATTGACGGAAAATCGGTCGATTTTCTTCTGGATTTTGTACATAAGGCGCAATTGTCATAAGCCCCTGTATCTTTATATGCGGAAACTTCGCGATAGATTCCACCAGAGGAAGAACTTCTTCTGTTTTAAGTCCAAATTTCGTCTCCTCCTGTGCGACATTGACTTCCAGAAGGATCGGAACGCAGACATCATGCTTTGCAGCTTCCTGTTCAATTGTCTGTGCCAGCCTGAGAGAATCCACAGAATGGATCAGAGCAACTTTGTCCACGATATATTTCACTTTATTTCTCTGAAGATGTCCGATCATATGCCACTGGATATCCTTTGGCAGCTGCGGATATTTGTCCGTGATCTCCTGTACTTTATTTTCTCCGAATACTCTCGCACCTGCATCATATGCTTCCTGAAGCATATGAACCGGCTTCGTCTTGCTGACTGCGATCAACGTTACTTCCTTTGGATCGCGTCCTGCTGCCTCGCATGCTGCTTTAATATTTTCTCTGACCTGATTCAGATTCTCTGTTACCATAATATCAGCCTCCTTAGCTTATACAACTTTTAATATAAAATTTCCTGCTCATCTACCTTATCGGCATTTCTGACAATATGATCATATCTGGAAAGCCCGTAACGAGTCTCTCTGGATATAACTGCGTATTCCTCATTCTGATCCAGGATCTGAATCCGTCGGAAAACAGCATATCCCTGATTGATACAATATGTACCTTCCAGAACTCCAACCTCTCTTATCACATATTTACTCTGATTCTCTGTGTCGACTGCCACATCTCCCTCTTTGAAATTACTCATATCAATATAATAGATACTTCCCGGAGACTCCTCTTCTTCTGTACTTTCCAGTTCATCTTCTCCGTAAACAGTCGCCTTGACAAACTTCTGTGTCGTATTTCCATTTTTGTCCGTGCTCTGGATCATAATTCCTGATTCCTGATCTTTATTCACTGTCAGGTATGCAGAAGGAATCTTATAAAATTCCTTTGTTACAATCGAAGACAACGGGATCTTAAGTCCTGTAACCGTGTTAGTTACCAACTCAATCTCAAGAAAGCGGTCTGCCGCGTAACGGATCAGACCTTTGTTAAAATCTATTTTTCCATATTTTGCTTTGTCAATTTCCACAATACTGAAATCTCCGCTCTGTGTCATTCCATCTTTCATAAATTTGACACGAACAGAAGTACGATCCTTCAGTTTTGCTGCCTGCTTGCCGCTGAGCGGTATCAAAAGACTCCACCGCTCATCCGTTACCAGCGTGTACATATTGTCACCCGCATTAACTGTTCCCTGGTTCTTAAGATCTGTCTCATGATATGCGGTCTGGTCAAAGTCCTCTGCTGTAAGGTTTTCCAGGCTTTTTCCTTCATATCCGTCGACAGAATACAACACAATCCCGTCCGTATCTGCCTTGCTCAGTGTCTGACCGGCATAAGATGCTGTCGAAACTGCCGGCACACTGTCTGCACTTTCATCAGAAGAATCTGATGATGCAGAAGAAACCGTCGCAGTACTACTTCCCGGGGCCTGTGCATACTGAAGGATATCTCCCTCCAGTTCATATTTAAAACTATATGTACTGTTGAACCTGCTGGAATTAAATCCTTTGGAAAAGCTGAGCATATTACTGCGAATCTGTGAAAGCTGCTCTGCACTCAGTTCCGATGTGGTTTCTGAAGGCTGTGTACTGCTGATGCCATAAACAGCTCCGCTGGCATTGATCTTACTTCCCTCTCTTGCATAATAACTCACATATCCACTGGTCTCTGCCTGATGAACAGACTCTTCGCGAAGTGCAAGCCCTGTATAAGTTTCATTTCTTGACAGAGGTCCTGAAATGACCAGATAAGATTCAATATTCGTAGAAGTCAGATACAGCACAGCACTGAACAACATATAAATCAAAAGACACCCAAATAACATAGTGCCTATATTCAACCCAAAGATCTTTCGAATCTTCGAAAGAGAACCTGGATGATTACCGGAATTTTTCTGATTATCAGGCACAAAAAATGCCTCCTTTATATCAATCTTTGTATTTTGCATCCATCATTGTACCATTTTCATCCTGCAATGACAAGAAAAAGCAGATAATTTCTTGATCTGTCAGGAAATCTCGAACGTATTTTCCGAATATCTGTTTGCTATTTTGTCCAGACTGTGCTATAATAAATTTGTGTATAGTAAAGTATCGTGAACCTGGAGGTATATCTATGGCTTATGGCAGAATCAGTAAAAAACAGCAGGAGATTCTGGATTACATCAAAAACGAAATCCTGAACAGAGGCTTCCCTCCTGCCGTAAGAGAAATTTGTGAAGCAGTTCATCTGAAATCCACATCTTCCGTACATTCTCATCTGGAAGCCCTGGAGAAGAACGGTTATATCCGCAGAGATGCGACCAAACCAAGAGCAATTGAGATCATTGATGACAATTTTAACCTTGTCCGCAGAGAGGTTGTTAATGTTCCTCTCATCGGCACCGTAGCAGCAGGTCAGCCGATCCTCGCAGTCGAGAATATCGAGACGTATTTTCCTGTTCCGGCAGAATTCATGCCGAATGAGCAGAGTTTTATGCTCCGCGTCAAGGGTGACAGTATGATCAATGCCGGGATCTTCGACGGAGATCAGGTTCTTGTGAAACAGCAGGCGTCTGCAGAGAACGGAGATATCGTTGTTGCACTCGTTGAGGACTCCGCCACTGTAAAGACTTTCTATAAGGAAGACGGCTACTATCGTCTTCAGCCGGAGAACGATTCCATGGATCCGATTCTGGTTCAGGATAATCTTCAGATTCTCGGCAAAGTCTTTGGTGTATTCCGCTTCTTTCAGTAAGGATCGATCTTTCCTGTGCTTTGAATAATTTTATGCATAACTAAAGCTCCGGACTGTTTTTGATCCGGAGCTTTAGTATTTGCTTTATTTGTTTACATAATATATTTATGGTAAATTATTTCAAAAACTCTTCCACATCGACTTCTTTTCCATCTCTCCAGATTCTCTCCAGATCATAGAAAAGACGGTTTTCTTCATCAAATACATGGATGATCAGATCACCGTAGTCCATAAGGATCCAGTTGGAACCTCTTGTTCCCTCGACCTGTTTCGGCTCATAGCCGGCACGTCCGAGCTGTTCCTCTACGTTGTCTACCATTGCCTGTACCTGATTTAAGTTACTTCCGCTTGCAATCACGAAATAATCTGCGATCACGGAAACCTCATGTATGTCGATCACTTTGATATCGATCGCTTTCTTCTCATCCATGGCTTTGCAGGCAAGACGTACCATTTCCAGTTCTTTGTTCATAGCTTCTATTCCTTTCTGCATCAGGCCTGTGTTTTATCCCCAAACCTGGTGTTATGCAAATCGCTGTAAAATTCAAATGCTTCTTTTGTTGCAGAATCGACGTCCTTCGGATTTTCTTCAAGGTAGGAAAGTGTATCCTTGAGAATTTCGTACATGCACTCATCCAGATCCTCAAAAGCAAGTTTTCTTACTTTGGTGAGATTTGGTGCTTTGTTTCTCGCCGGCTCAATGTAGTCTGCGATATATACGATCTTTTCCAGAAGAGACATGTCTGGTCTTCCGGTTGTATGATAAGTAATGGAAGAAAGGATCTCTTTATCCTTGATTCCATACTTGACTTCTGCAACATATGCCCCCAATTTTGCATGAAGAAGAAACGGATGTGTTTTTTCAAACTCTGTAACCGGAATTTTATGTTCTTCACACATCTTAAGCTTTTTCTTGTTTGGAATGCATTTGGCACTGTCATGAAGAAGCCCTGCAGCCTGTGCATCTTTGAGGTCATATCCATGGACCATCGCCAGGGATGCGCAGGTATACATCACGCCAAGGGTATGTGCATATCGGTCTTCATCAAGATATTTTGCCAGTTTCTTCTGCATTTTTATGAAATCATAATCTGCCATCTTTACGTTATCTCCCTCTGTCGGAGTCAGATCAGGTATCATCTCAGACGGATGATAGATCTGATTCTCCTCAATATAATTTACAACTGCATCCGGCACATAATAGCGGATACTCTTGTCTTCCTGATGCCACTGACGCAGAAGCTGACTGGAAATGTCGATATTGAGCGTCTCCAGTCGGATAAAACATCCTCCATACTGCTTTGAGAGATACGTCATCTCCTGATCCAGATTTTTTACAGGCACGTGGTCTCTGGTCGCAACAACGATCGTACACGCCTGACAGATCCGGGCAGGCTCCATCCAGGTTGCAAAGTTATACAGAGAATCGGCTCCTATAATAAAGTAATAATCCGTATCCGGATTCTGTTTCTTAAGGGTCTCCAGAGTACGATAGGTATAGGTAAATCCCTCTGCATTCATCTCGATCAGAGAAAGTTCAAAGTGCGGGTTTCCCTGGATCGCCAGATTCACCATCTCAACTCTCTGTTCATCAGATGCCCTTCCCTTACGGTTCCTCTTGTGCGGAGGATTCCCGGCCGGCATAAATAAGATCTTGTCAAGTCCAAGCTGTTCGTATGCCTTCTCTCCAAGGATCAGATGTCCGACATGGATGGGATCAAACGTTCCTCCCATGATGCCGATTTTTTTTCGTCTGTTCTCCATACCTGTTCCTCCCTGATGTTACGGAAGAATGATCTTTTTCTTTTCTTTCTTGCCTTCGCGGTACAGAACGATCTTTCGTCCGATGACCTGTACGACCTGGGCATGTGTTCTTTCTGCCAGAACCTCTGCCATCTGACGCGGGTCATCCAGGCAGTTCTGAAGTACACTGATCTTGATCAGCTCTCTTGCTGCAAGTGCTTCGTCAACAGCCGCTGTGTTTTCCGGTGTGACAGATCCTTTGCCAAGCTGCATGATCGGTTCCATTTTCATTGCAAGCCCTTTCAGGTATGCTCTCTGTTTGCTTGTCATATTTTCAGACCTTTCTATTTGTAATAATCAAAGTCAAAGCCGTACATACGGACTGTGTTTCCTTCTTCGATACCAGCTTTTTCCAGTTCCTCAAGGATTCCGCCTTCTTTGAGGAAACGCTGGAAGAATGCGAAGCCTTTCTCGGAATCGAGGTTGGTATATCCGAGCATCTTTTCGATCTTCGGTCCCTCTACGATGAAGATCTCCGGATCATCCGGATCTCTCTCTACTGTAAATGGAAGATTCTCTGCAAACAGTTCGTCCTCCGGGAAGAATTCCTGTTCAAATACGATCCTCTCTGCCGGTGCGCTGTTCAGAAGCTCTTTGATCCCATAAATGAGTTCCTTAAGCCCCTGACCTGTTACTGCTGAGATCGGGTAAACTTTGATCCCCTGTGGTTCAAATTCTGCTTTGAGACGGTCGATCGGATTTTCCTCTCCGTCGTCAAAAATGCAGTCGATTTTGTTTGCCGCAATGAGTTGCGGTCTTGCTGCGATCTCCGGATTGTATGCTTCCAGTTCCTTGTTGATCTTATGGATATCGTCCACCGGATCACGGCCTTCTGTAGATGCAGCATCTACGATATGCACAAGGACACGGGTACGCTCAATGTGTCTCAGGAATTCATGTCCAAGACCAACACCCTCAGATGCTCCCTCGATCAGTCCCGGGATATCTGCGATAACAAATCCGCCATTCTCAGTATCTACCACACCAAGGTTCGGACTCAGTGTTGTGAAGTGATAATTGGCGATCTTTGGCTGTGCATTGGTGACTCTGGAAAGGAAAGTGGATTTGCCGACATTCGGGAATCCTACAAGTCCTACGTCTGCGATCACCTTAAGTTCCAGAAGAACTTCCAGCTCCTGTGCAGGCTGTCCCGGCTGTGCATACTTCGGAACCTGCATGGTTGCTGTCGCATAATGCTGGTTTCCTTTGCCGCCTCTTCCTCCTTTGAGCACGATTTGTCTGCGGTTTTCACCGGACATATCCGCAATGACCTTGCGTGACTGTGCTTCCATGATAACGGTCCCTTCCGGAACTTTGAGGACGATATCATCGCCGTCAGCTCCGTGGCAGCGTTTCTTGCCGCCTTCCTGTCCGTCCTGTGCCTTAAATTTTCTCTTATGACGGTATTCTCCAAGCGTATTCTGACCTTCGTCCACTTCGAAGATCACGTCTCCGCCTCTTCCTCCGTCTCCGCCGTCAGGACCGCCATTCGGCACGTACAGCTCTCGGCGGAAGCTTACATGTCCATCTCCGCCTTTTCCTGAACGGATGATAATTTTTGCTCTGTCTGCAAACATATATGTCGCTCCTCTTTTATTTTGAATTCAAAGAAAGGCTCCAAACCTGAACGATTTGAAGCCTTACGCTGAACTTGATTATTCTGCCTCTACCGGAACGATAGAAACCTGTTTCTTATCGCGTCCTTTTCTGGTGAATCTTACTACACCATCTGTCAGTGCAAATAATGTATAATCTTTACCACAGCCTACATTTTCACCTGGGTGAATCTTTGTTCCACGCTGTCTGTAAAGGATGTTTCCAGCTTTAACAAACTGTCCGTCTGCTCTTTTGGCACCTAATCTCTTGGATTCGGAGTCACGGCCGTTCTTTGTAGAACCAACACCTTTTTTATGTGCGAATAACTGAAGGTTCATTTTCATCATGTCATTACACCTCCCTGACTTTTACTTTTAAATAACGTTTTGAATAACTATGCTCAATTTCTGTCAGTCCGAGAACAAGGGAATCCATCAGAAGAGTTCCCCCTTCTGAAATCGGTTCGGTAAAAGTGAAGGATACGAAGCCGTCACTCTCCTCTGCCTCTATATGATCTTTCGTCAGCTGATCCAGAGAATTTACCGTGTTGATTACGAGAGCGGAGACAGCGGCACATATGATGTCGTATCCCTCTTCCGCGTATCCGGCATGTCCTTTGGATGTAAAACTGATATAGGAATTGTTCTTCTTACTGACTGTCACTGTAATCATGCAAACACCAGATTAAGCGTTGATCTTTTCGATTTTAACTTTTGTAAACTGCTGTCTGTGACCGTTTTTCTTGTGATATCCAGTTTTTCTTTTGTATTTGTAAACGATAACTTTTTTAGCTTTTCCGTTTTCAACTACAGAAGCGGTAACACTGGCATTGGCTACATCTGCTCCAACTTTTAAACCTTCGTTGCTAACTGCAAGAACGTTATCAAAAGTAACGGTTTCACCAGCTTCAACACCGAGCTTTTCAACTCTGATTACGTCGCCCTCGGCAACTTTGTACTGTTTACCACCTGTTGCAATAATTGCGTACATCTGTGGCACCTCCTATAAACTTTACTCGCCAGATATGGTGGAATGAGTTCCAACTCATGCTCTTAAACCTCTCTGTGCGGCATCTACTATATAGTAGCATGGTTTTTTGTACTCGTCAAGAGAAATAAAATATTTTTTTAAAATTTTATATGTTTTATGAAGGTTTCCCTGCAAAAAGGGATCCTGTCCCCCAACAGAATCCCTTAATTACCCCATCTTATGTAATTCTTGTCCAAATTAGTCCAAAAAGACTGATCCCAGATTCTTTTTTACTTTTTATAAAGCAGTTACGATCTTATCCTGTAAGGATTCCGGAATCTCTTCTTTATCCAGGGACATACTAACGACAAATTTAACATTAAATTTCTCACCTACAGCATTCAGCTGCTCCAGTGTACCTGTAACGTCTTTGCCTTCCAGTTTGGCCGTTGTAAGAAAACTGTCAAGATAAACCTGCTCAAGGTCATGATCCTGTGAAATAATACCACATACAAATCCAACAAACTCATCTGCATTCTTAATCGGATATACAGATACATCGATCAGACGAACTTTGTTGTTCAGTTCATACATATGTTTTGTGCTTTTGTCTAAGTAAACAATGCTGCCATTTGCCTCTTTAATTGCGCCGTTCACTTTGTCTAACAGTACTTTTGTTTTGCCTTTACCTTTCTTTCCTACGATCAGTTCAACCATGCTGTTTTCCTCCTTAGACACAATATATAATTTTTGAATAAAAACGATGTTGAATATGGTTAATATTATAGTGCAACTTGTTTTAAAATTCAAGAGTAATTTGGATTTTTTTGTCACTTTTTCCAAACAGTCTGAACATTCTCGCTTATACTGTGTTTATATTTTCAAGGAGGGATGTCATCTGCTGATAAAGAAGTTCTTTTGTAGAAGCCCCCATAACAATTGAAACATATGGTTCCCCATATGAATTCTGACAGAGCAATGCCAGACAGTTTCCTGCGCTGCTTGTCGTTCCGGTCTTTCCGCCAAGAACCGTTACTCCTTTTGGAGCATTTGCCTCACCTGTCAGATAATGATCCGTCGCAGTAAGTGACACACTATCTTCAGAGCCGTCACTGTGCTGGAATGTAACTGTATAACTCGGAAGCTGTGTAATTTCCGTGAATTCCGGATATTTCAATGCTTCTTTCAACATGAGATAGATATCGTACGGTGTTGTATAATGATTTTCGTCCTGCAGACCATGTGGATTTGTAAAATGTGTTCCTGTACATCCAAGCTGCGCTGCATATTCATTCATCATTGCAACAAAGTTTTCTGTAGAGCCACCCACATGAGTCGCAATCGCAGATGCCGCATCATTTCCGGAATAAACCAGAAGGCAGTGCACAAGCTGATCCATCGTCACCTGATCACCCACCTGAAAACCAACTACCTGTGATCCTTCCTCAAGAGTGATATTTTCCTGTGTGATCGTTACAACATCATCCATATTACTGTTTTTGAAAGCAAGAAGCGCAGTTATAATTTTCGTAATACTTGCAGGATAAACTTTATCATAGGCTCCCTTGGCATATAAAACGGATTTATCTTTAAGATCCAGCAGAACTCCCTTCTGAGCCTGTTCCAGCGAAACAGAATCCAGTGTCTGATCACCAGTCACCACACAAAGATCAGCTGCAAATGCATCTGCTCTCTGACTTATTCCTGAAATCTTCTGATGCTGAAACTCTCTGTCTGTACTGTAAGCCATTACCGGTTCGGAACCTATTCCGCCCCGCAGCATATAAAACAGTCCTCCTGCACCACATACCAGAATCAGCAGCAATGCAATCAGAAGAATTGTATTTTTCATTCTCTTTTTACGCATACGCCGCATTCTCGCTGAACTTTTTGATGAACGTTTCTGTGGATGCTGTCGGGAAGCATGCATCTGTTCCGGACGTGCCGACCTTCTCTGCTGACCTGCAGATGTTTTACCTTTTTGTTGTTTTGTCATAAATAGTCCTCTTTCTGGTCAATTGCTTTTCTTCGGATTTCTTTATTGTATGCGCTGCTCTGAAGTCCGACATTCAATACCATACCCATTCCGATATAAAGACTGATCAGTGACGTAAGTCCATAACTGACAAATGGAAGCGGTGTACCGGTATTTGGCGCGATTCCCGTAGCCACGCATATATTCAGGAAGCTCTGCAACGATATGATACTTGCCATACCACAACATATGATCTTTCCGGACAAGTCTTTTGCCCGCAGGCTCATCCGGATACATTCCACAGAAATCGCCAGTAACAGGATTACAATACTACAGCATCCCATAAATCCGTATTCCTCACCGGCTACCGCAAAAATAAAGTCTGTCTGATTCTCAGACACAAAATTACCATCATTTACAGATGCAACTTCTTTATCACCAGACAGTTTTTTTCCTATCAGTTCTCCCGAAGCAATTGCTGTTTTGGAGTTATTTTGCTGTTCAATATCATCACTGTACTCTTCATTCTCAGGATACAGAAATGCCATGATACGTTTTCTCTGATAGTCTTTGATCAGTTTCTGATCCGGCTGTACCACGATCGATACAAAAATAATTGCCAATGGAATAATGATCAGAAACATTCCTCCGATGATCTTATAACTGAGCCCTGCAATATAAATCAGGATGCAAAATACAGCCAGAAGCATAAGTGTATTTTTCATATCCGGCTGTTCATAAATCAAAAACAGCGGAATTGCCAGAAGAATCACTGATTTTGCCAGTGTTTTGAATGTATTCAGATCTTCTTCATGATCCATAAAGAACCTGGCAAAAAATAGTATGATAATAATTTTCGACAGCTCCGTCGGCTGAAAACGGATAAATCCAAAATCAATCCAACGTGCCGCACCATTGGCAGAATCACCAAAAAGTCGTACGATCAGCAAAAGCACAATATTTGCGCCATACATGATCCACTGGAAATTTGAAATCCAGGAATAATCCATCAATGACAGAATAACCATAATGATCAGACCAAGAATCACACCCACAAGCTGTTTGGATTTCAGATCTTCCCTCGCACTTCCCACAAGAACGATTCCGATCACACTGATCGCCAGAAGAAAAATTACCAGTCTGAAATTATAAAATCGTAATTTATACTGTTTTAACATTTTGTCCTTTGTTCCTTTTTGGAGCATACGGGTATCTTCGCATGGATAACCGGTGGTTCCTGTGTGATCTGCACAGTCACCTGTTTTTCATCTATGGAGATATATTTTTTTACCGTATGAATCAAATCATTTTTCAACATGCTTATCATTTGCGGAGAGCAGTCGATACGTTCGGATACCAGTAGAAGTTTTATTCTGTTTCTGGCATATTCCGCAGACCGACCTTTTATCTGACTAAAAGATTTCACTGAAATCCCCTCCTTTAACAGAAAAAAATCCTGTTATTTATGAAAAATCTCACTTAATCTTTTCAGCATGCCTTTCTTTTGCTGCAGTTCCACAAACGGAACTTCCTCACCAAGAAGGCGCCGGCAGATATTACGGTACTCTTCTTCTGCCTGCGATTTCTGACCGGAAAGGGGTTCACCCTGATTGGCCGCAATCACAATCTGCTCATCATCCAGAATCGTACCAAGGAGATTTACCGCAAGAATTTCCGTCACATCATCCACTGACATCATATCGCCCCTGGCAATCATATCCGGTCGCAGGCGATTGATGATCAGATGAATATCTCTCAAATCAGAAGCTTCAAGAAGCCCTATGATACGATCCGCATCGCGAATTGCAGAAACTTCCGGAGTTGTGACAACGATTGCCTTATCAGCTCCGGCAATCGCATTGCGGAACCCCTGTTCAATTCCCGCAGGGCAATCCAGCAATACATAATCGAATTCTTCTCTGAGCTCATCTGTGAGTTTGATCATCTGCTCAGGAGACACTGCCGATTTATCTTTGGTCTGTGCCGAAGGCAGAAGAAAAAGATCCGGATAACGTCTGTCCTTGATCAATGCCTGTTTCATTCTGCAGCTTCCATTGATAACATCCACCAGATTATACACAATCCGGTTCTCCAGGCCAAGGATCACATCCAGATTACGAAGGCCTATATCCGTATCCACTACAACTGTTTTTTTGTTAAGCATCGCAAGTCCCGTTCCGATATTGGCAACTGTGGTTGTTTTACCCACACCCCCTTTTCCGGATGTTACTACAATGACTTCTCCCATTTTATTTTCCTCCTCATAGATATTTCCAGACTTCTGGTATTCTCTTATGTGGTTTTGCTATACAGCAGCCAGAGACTGCTGTATATGGTTAGTCGTTCGAGGTATTACTGGTATCACTGGAGGCATAGCCAGTCAGAATGGTATCTTCATCTGCCAGATTATAAATGTATTTCAGAATATCATTTGCTGTCAGGCATGCATTTCCCGAAGTGTATCCATTTGCAATTCGCACTGCAATAGAATACTCCGGCTCAGATGTATCTGAAGATGTCGTATATCCAATGAAAAGGCCATGGTTCGGGTGATAAATATCCAGCTCGGCGGTACCTGTTTTTCCTGAAAGTGTAACTCCCAGTCCATTAAACTGCTCATGAGTCAGAACCACCCGTCGCATACCTTCATGAATATCATTCCATACATTATCCGGAACATCACTCATCTGATTTACAACAGATGAACCGTATTCCTTCAATGTCTTACCCTGTGAATCAGTAACTTTATCCAGAAGCGAAAGATCATAGACTGTTCCAGATGTAGCAAGTGCTGTCGCATAACGTGCCAGTTGACTGGTTGTAAACAAATGATTACCCTGTCCAATATAAGAAGGAACCGCTTTGCTGTCCGAAACATGCGGACTTGCCTCTGAAATTTCTATTCCGGTTTTCTTATCAAGGTTAAATTCCGAAGCATATTTCTGCAGCTTGGTAAGGCTGAGATTTTCTGAGAAATCTCCATCTGAATTTTTACCAGCAAGGAAACCAACCATATTGAAGAAATAGTTACAGGATTGTTCAATCGCTCCGGTTATCTCCAGCGATCCATGTCCCTGCTTGTTCCAACAGAAAATCGACGGAGTTACAAGATCAAATTCACCGGTACAATCAAAATAAGTATCATCATCGATCACGCCTTCCATCATACCGGTAACCGCCGAAAGAAGCTTCAGCGTAGAACCAGGTGCTGTCGTCTGCTGTGTTGCCTTATTAAAGAAAGGACTGGACTTGTCCAATGCAAGCTTCGTATAATAGCTGGTATCCATATTATTGCTAAGACGATTATTGTCATATCCCGGATAGGATACACAGGCAAGTACCTTTCCTGTTTTTGCATCGGTAATGACTGCCGATGCAGAACAAGGTGCAAGTGCCAGCTGTGCCGGTTCAATTTCCAGATTGGAAATCTTATTGATCATAAAATCGTAAGCAGACATGGCACCCGATGCAAGACTTGCATAACAATCATCTTCTTTTGACAGTACTCCCTGCTCATAAAGGACCAGACAGATATCCTGTCCTGTAATCTGATCATTCATGAGAAGATATTTATAAAGAAGTTTTGAAAATCCTGTATCTGTTTTCAGGTAATCTGTAATATAGGAAGTCAGTGCCTGATATATTTCTTCTGAATCAAGATACTCTCCCTTTGGAGAAATGACAGAAATATCGATCCAGTTCTGACTGGCTGCATAATTCAGATAATCCTTCAGACTAATGCTCTGATCATTTGCCCAGGCCTGATAAGTGGCATCTGATGTATCCACCTCATTCTTATCGATCACACCAAGCGTATCCCGGAGCACTGTATCGCAAATATATGTAAGATACTCCTGCACCTCAGTACTTTCGTCTTTGTAAGCCGGCGGATCAGAACTTGTAAGCCTGTTAGTTATTGTATCAAAAACTTCCTGCTGCTTTTGTTGAAATTTGGCATAAAGATTTTTTTCTGTATCCGAAGCTTCTTCTCTGCTGAATTTATCAATATCGATGACGCTGTTTGCTATCAGTGCATTATATACATCATAAATCGGAATGATGATCCTACTTGCATCATTTTCGCCTTTATAATCGTATTCTTTCACAGCTTCAATCTTATTCAGAAGAATACCAGCCACACGCTGTTTCAGGATCTGATAAATCGCACTCTGCCAGTCTGCATCTACTGAAAGATAAACATCATTTCCGGCAACCGGTTCTACTGTTGTGTTATCATCGATTTTCAGTACTTTTCCAAGATTATCAACGGTTACCGTTTCCTGACCATCTTTTCCCTGAAGTTCCAGCTCCATATACTGTTCAATACCGGCTTTACCTACAATTGCATCATTGGAATAATCCGGATTTTCTTTCTTAAGACTTTCCAACTCTTCTGATGATGCCCGTCCGGTATAACCGAGAAGCGGTCCCATGCTCTCGTCATCAACATACTGACGTACAGAATCCTCCAGAACATCGATTCCCTGGAGTTCATTCTGGTTTTCCATAACTGCTGCAACTGTACTTTCACTAACGTTCGTTGCAATCGTAACCGCCATATATTTCTGGAAGCTGTTCGTACTCAACTCATACCGCATGATTGCAATATCAAGAACTTCCTGTTTGGTAAGTTCCTTCGGAAGCCCATATTTTTTTAATTCTTCATCTGTATAAGCATCGTCTCCATAAAGTACGATAGAAAATCCCTTATTTCCACTGAGATAAGCAACCATATCTTCTGCCGTTGCCGCCGCCTCATCTTCTGTCAGGTCATCGATCAGTGCATGTCCATAGATATCCGCCTTAAAACGACTCAGTGTAAATCCTTCCTCTACGTCAAACGCATAGTTTCCATCCTTATCCAGCTTAATATGGAAAGAATTCGACAGCTGATCGCCGTTTTCTGCAAGGATCTTCAGGACTTTATAAGCCACCCCGTTCAGCGTCAGATTTTTCTGCCGGGTACTGTCATAAGTTCCATTATCCTCAAACGTAAGAGAATAAGATAACACATTCGATGCGATCAGCTTATTGTTTTTGTCATATATATTTCCTCTTGTACTCTTAAGCACACGCGTTTTCGTTGTTCGTGTCTGAAATTCATTTATATAGTTCTCACCCTGGATGATCTGCAGGTCAAACAGCTGTCTCACAAGAACAAACGCCATGAGAATAAATACAAGTAACAGTACTGTTGTTCTCTTTAACTGAATTTTTTTGATGATTTTTTTTATTTTAATACCCAAATAGACTCACTTTCTTTCCTGGTTGGACTCATAAAATGATAATTAATATAATGAAATACTCTGTATACGATCATTGTCAGAAAAACAGTATAAAAAATTTCCGGAACAATAATACGGGTAAAATATACCCCCAGACCCAGTCTGCCCCTCAGTAGGAACTGAAGTGCATAAACCGCCAGATTATACAGAAAATCCATAATCGCGGTCAGCAGCATCGGTACTTTTATATCATCATCATAATAAATACGAAATGCATAACCGCTCAGGAATCCCGCATACATATAGATCAGTGCATAAAACCCAAAAACGGATCCATAAAACAGATCCACAAGCAGACCACAGAAAAAGCCTGTCCACAATCCGCTCTTACGCCCACGCATAAGCCCCATAGATACGCAAAGGATCAGTAACAGGTTCGGTGTGATCGAGCCAATAGAGATCAGATGCAGCACTGTTGACTGCATCAGAAAACAGACAATGATCGTAAAAAACAGAACGATCTTACTTTTCATTCCTCGGCCCCTTCCTCTGTGGAATCTTTCTTGTTGACAGTAATTACAAATACATCCTTCAAGTGCTGAAAATCTACAGGTGTAACGATTGTTCCTGATTTTGTCAGATTGTTGGTATCTAATTGAATATCGCTGACATATCCGATAAACAGACCTTCTACGTATTTTTCACTGATATTTGAAGTAACAACCTGCTCACCTACTGTTACTTTATCTTCTTTGTCATACAGCTGTGTAAAACGCAGTTTCCCTTCATCGATCAACTCCAGGTCACCTTCCACCACACAATTGTCATCTGTACCGACTGTCATGGCACTGACATTACTACTGTCATCAATAATGGAACGAACAGTTGCCCAGTTACTGCCCACCTCGGTAACAATGCCGACAAGTCCCTTGCCTGCAATTACATTGTTATCTACACGGATGCCGTCTTTGCTTCCTTTATTGATCATGAATGTATCATACCAGTTACCCGGATCTTTGGATATAATTCTGGCTGCGACCTTCGGATAATCCGAATATTCCGCATCCAGATCATAGAGTTCCTGCAGTCTGGAAAGCTCGGACTGATTCTGAATAAGAATATTGTTCTGTTCTGTTAAAGTATCTACAGTATTTTTCAGTTCCTCATTCTGATCTATAAGATCCTGTTTTTCCTGAAAAGATTTATTGATATCAGTAAGCCAGAGTCCGATTGTTGTGATACTTTTTTCAAAAGGAACAACGATCATTCCTGCCGCTTCCTGAAGCGGAGCTGATGTAATCCCGGAGGCAAGTGTGGCAACCACAGCACTTCCACAGAAAAATGTCATGATCACAAGAAGATGTTTACTTTTTAAATGTATTCGAAATCGAAACTTCTTTTTCAGGTTTTTCATGTATTATCATACCCCTAAAGAATTATAATTGTGTCTTTATAATTTGCGTTGTTTGACAGGCTGCGCCCATTTCATCAGTTCATGGTCACGGATGATTTTTTCCAGTCCTGCAACTGTCGCTTTTTCATATAATGGAGATAAGTTAAAAGATACCCCCGTATAACTCGCAAGATAATTATCTATGTAAGGAATCTTGGTACTTCCCCCGGCAAGGTAGATTCCTTCTCTTGAAATATGGTAAGAAATCTGCGGTGGAATTCTCTCCAAAAAAGTTTTCATTTCTGCCGCAATCTCATTTACGCAGTTCATAATTCCGGCATTTACCACATATCCGGATATGATCTCTTCTCTCGGCAGTCCTGATATTCCATCAATTCCAACCACCTTACGTGCTTCTCTGCGCTGATCATTGAGCCGTCCCATGGCTATCTTCAGACGTTTTCCGGTACGCGTGCCAATCTGCAGATTGTAACGTTTCCTGATCTCACTGCAGATAGCTTCATTCATCTGACGTCCACCGATCGGAATTTTTTTCGCAATGATGATTTTCCCATCCGTGATGATTGAGAACTGTGTACTCTGTGCTCCAATATTTACGATCATACTTCCAGCATTTCGGTTTAGGTCCACACCCATGGCAATTGCGTCTGCAATTGGAGCCTCTACCATATATACCCGGTTCTGCCTGAGCCAATGGCCATTTGCGACATGGTAATATGCCCGTTTCTCTACTGCAGTCATATCCAGCGGAACAGAAAAAAACATATCTGATCCGATTCCCAGAAAATGATCAATCTTTTTCATCATACTGTACAACGCAATCTCCTGCAGTTCAAGATTGGCTATCATACCAAAAGCCATCGGCGAATTCACCACGATATTGGCAGGAGCCTTTTCAAACATATCGTATGCTTCATTGCCCACGGCGATGATCCTGCGCCCTTTTGACGCTATCATGTTCTTTTCCATATAACTTTTGTTTTTAAAAAACGAATAAACCTTGATACTGCTGCTTCCAAGATCTATTCCATATGTTTTTCTTAAAAGCATAAAAATTTCCCTTCATTCCGGATACGCTCCCATCAGTCCCTCTTCCCGGAAACTGATATATCTGTGATCGCCTATGATGATATGATCAAGCAGATTAATTCCCAGCATTTCGCCGGCCTGACAGATTCGTTCAGTAATTTCTTTATCACATTTACTGGGAGCCGGATTTCCTCCCGGATGATTATGAATCAGTATCAGATTGACCGCATGGTATCGAAGTGCTTCCAGATATACTTCCCGCGGTGTGATCAGCGTTGCATTTACGGTTCCTTTTGACAGCATGGTATCTCCGAGCAGATGATTCTGATTATCCAGCATCATGCAGATCATAATCTCCTGTTCCTGATGCCGCAGCTGTTCCATATAATATGCTGCAATAGAATCCGGACTGTTAAAGTCAAGCGAAATCCTTGCAGCCGTACTGGCAATCCTTTTGGATAATTCTCCGATGCACTTCAGCTGAACTGCCTTGACCGTTCCTATCCCATGTATCTTTTTCAGATCTGATACTGAACAGTGAAGCAGTCCCAGAAGTCCCGGATAGGATGACTGCTCCATATGACTTAAAATATCGTTTGCCAGAGTCAGAGAATTCATTCCTCTGGTACCACACCGGAGTATCACTGCAAGGAGCTCACCGTCACTTAAAGTACTCTCACCCTCTCGAATACATTTCTCATAAGGCCGCTGTGATTCCGGTATTTCTTTCATAGTATGGTTCATTTTGTTTACCTGTCGCTCTCTGTGACAGAACCCAAAAGAATCAGAAATTATTTTAGCATAAAAAGAGGGAGATGTACACTCCCTCCTAAAAATTTCTAAATTTTTCACATATAAACTCAGCCGTTTTGATACCATCCATAGCAGCTGACGTGATGCCTCCTGCATACCCTGCACCTTCCCCGCACGGATATATTCCCTCTATATTAGAATATCCCTCACGGTTTCGTACGATTCTTACCGGCGAAGAAGTACGGCTCTCCACGCCACTCAGAATCGCGTCGTTCCGGTCAAATCCCTTCAGTTTCTTTCCAAATGCAAGAACACCTTCTTCAATCGAATCACCGATTTCTTTCGGCAGGATTGAGCGTACATCAGCAAATACATGAGCACCTTTCATCTGAGGTTCGATTTCTCCAAATGCAGAACTCTTCTGATGTAACTTGTAATCGCCAAATAACTGAACCGGAATTTTTCCTTTTCCAATTTCCCATGCTCTCTTTTCCAGCTCTCTCTGAAATGAAATCCCTCCAAGTGGACCTTCCTCCGGAAAATCCTCTGGTGTGACCGTTACGATCAGTGCACTGTTTGCATTTTTACTGTCACGCGCCTGATAACTCATTCCATTGACTGCCAGCATTCCCTGTTCAGAAGATGCGTTAACCACATAGCCACCCGGACACATGCAGAATGAATAAACACCTCTGCCATTTTCACAGGTATGTGTCACTTTATAACTTGCAGCTCCCAGAAATTCATTTTCCTCTTCTCCATAAAGATCATAATTGATCATTTTCTGTGGATGTTCCATACGAAGTCCGACCGCAAAAGATTTCGGTTCCATATAAACACCACGTCTGTGAAGCATATCAAACGTATCCCGGGCACTATGTCCCAGTGCAAGCACACAGGCATCTGCCGGTATCTTTTCTTCATTATTGACTTCAACTGCAGTCAGATGACCGTTTTCGATGCAAAGATCTGTCACCTTTGTTTCAAAGCGAAAAGAACCTCCCATCTCTTCAATCTGATGACGCATCGTTTCAACAATGCCAATCAGTACATCTGTTCCAAGATGCGGTTTCTGTTGATAAACGATTTCCTCCGGTGCGCCTGCCTCTACAAAACGTTTCAGAACCTCATGGTTACGTCCATTCGGATCTTTTACCAGTGTGTTAAGCTTTCCATCTGAAAAAGTTCCGGCACCGCCTTCCCCGAACTGCACGTTGGAATCCGGATCCAGCACTCCATCTTTCCAGAAGCGATCTACCGTTTCTTTACGTTTCTGCGCCTCCTGACCGCGTTCCAGAACCAGTGGACGATAACCGGCTCTTGCCAGATACCAGGCGCAGAAAAGTCCTGCCGGTCCACTTCCAACAATAACCGGCACATGCTCCAGTTTCTCTGTTCCCGGCAAAGGAAACTGATAATTCTTTTTATTGATTGACATAATATTATTATTGTGAACTCTTCGCAAAATTTTTTGTTCAGCAACTGTTTTCACATCTACTGTATAGACAAATTTTTTGTCATCCTTATGTCTTGCATCCAGAGACTGGCGGACAATCTCATAGGAAAATGTATCTTCCGCACATTTAAGTGTCTTTGCAATTTTCTTCTTCAGCTGTTCCGGAGTGTGCCCCACCGGAAGCTTCAACTGTGTAATTCGTATCATAAATTCTCCTTTGCGCTGCTGCGCCCTGCCACAACACCGCTTGACCATGCCCATTGAAGATTATAACCTCCACAGGGACCATCTATATCCAACAGCTCTCCGGCAAAATAAAGTCCCTTATGCAATACGGACTCCAGTGTTTCCGGATTGACCTGTGAAGTATCCACCCCTCCGGAGCAGACCTGTGCCTGTTCAAATCCGGAACTGTCCTTTACTTCCAGCTCATATGACGTAATCGTGTCACAAAGATCTTTTTTCTGTTTTCGGAACATTTTAATCAGTTTATCAGGCAGCAGTCCCAAAAGTAGCTCTGCAGCTGACTGATATGGACAGATTTCCTGCCTTTTTTTCAAATATTCCTGTAAAGAAGCTTTTGTATATTCCGGAAGAAAGTTCACAGACAGTGTTACTTTTTTTCCTTCATCCAGTGCACGGATTGCATAGCTGCTCAACTGAAACACCGGTATGCCGGAAATTCCATAATCCGTCAGCTGTACTTCCCCACTCTCTTCTACAAATCTCTTTCCATCAATCAATAATGTAACTTTTGCGTCCGTACGAACACCTGCCCATGCAGAAAAAACATTTCCTTTACATCGAAGTCCTGTAAGTGCAGGCAGGGGGCGGATAATATGATGTCCGAGATTTGCTGCAAGCTCATAGCCGCTGCCATCCGAACCTGGGACCTGTGAAGCTTTAGAGCCATTGGCAAGGATTACCTTATCTCCTTCATAAGTCCATCCGGAGGTCTGTACTTTCCAGCGCCCATTCTCGCAGGAAACTGCCTCCACCTTTTCTCTTGTCTTGATTTTAACTTTCAGAGATCTCGCTTTCAGAAGCAAGAGTTCCGGAATACATTTCGCCTGATTGCTTCTGGGATACAGCCATCCATTACGTTCTGTAAAAGCCACCCCAAGTTTTTCAAAAAAAGCAAGTGTATCCTCCAGCGCAAACTGTGCCAGAATTTCTTCCACAAATTCCGGATGCTGGCCTCTGAAAATATCGGGACGCATGTCTCTGTTCGTAAGATTACATCTGCCATTCCCTGTCACACAGATTTTCCGGCCCGGATTCTCATTCTGTTCAAGGAGCGTAACTGCCGCACCATTCTCTGCCGCTGCAATTGCAGCTGCCAGTCCGGAAGCACCTCCCCCTACAACGATCACCTGTGTTTTTTCACCCATATCGTCTCCTTCATCTGCTGCCGCCTGCAACAATTCTTCCTTCTATCTTTACGGAAGTGTCACAATATTCGCATCTACCAGTTTCTGCAAAGACATCAGTACTCCAAGTTTTGCATGTTCCCAAGTAAGTCCACCCTGGAAATACACGGCATACGGTGGCTTCACCGGACCATCTGCCGAAAGTTCAATAGATGAGCCCTGTACAAAAGCACCCGCCGCCATGATAACCTGGCTGTCATATCCCGGCATGTCCCACGGTTCTGGATCCACATAGCTGTCCACCGGCGCCGCTGCCTGGATTCCCTTACAAAATGCGATCAGCCCCTCCGGAGTTCCAAGTGTCACTGCCTGAATAATGTCCTGACGTGGCTCGCTGCCATTCGGAACAACAGAAAAACCAAGTTTTTCATAAATATTTGCTGCAAAAACAGCTCCTTTTAATGCGCCTTTGGTCACCATTGGTGCAAGGAAAAAGCCCTGATAAAACGAACGGTTTACACCAAGTGAGGCACCGACCTCCATACCAAGTCCCGGACATGTCATACGCGTTGCTGCATTTTCAACACATTCCTTCGTACCCGCAATATAACCGCCAATCGGTGCAAGTCCGCCACCCGGATTCTTGATCAGAGATCCGACGATCATATCTGCTCCGACATCACTTGGTTCTATCGTATCTACAAACTCTCCGTAACAGTTATCCACCATACAGATAACGTCCGGTTTGATGCTCTTGACAAATGCGATCAGTTCTCCAATCTGTTTTACAGAATAGGAAGGTCTGGTCTGATATCCCTTAGAACGCTGAATCTCAACAAGTTTCGTTTTTTCATTGATTGCCGCACGAATTGCATCATAATCAAAGGTTCCGTCTTCTTTGAGATCTACCTGTCTGTAAGTTACTCCATATTCTGCCAGAGAGCCTCTGGACGGGCGGATACCAATTACTTCTTCAAGTGTATCGTATGGCTTTCCTGCCGGTGCAAGAAGCTCATCTCCCGGACGAAGATTTCCAAATAAAGCAATTGCCAGTGCATGAGTTCCGCAGGTGATCTGGGAACGAATCAGACATGCCTCCGTATGAAAAGTATCTGCATATACTTTTTCCAGAGTATCTCGTCCAAAATCATCATAGCCGTAGCCTGATGATGACTGGAAACATTCTGCACTTACTTTGTTTTTCTGCATGGCCATCAGTACTTTAAGCTGGTTATATTCCGCAGTCTTGTCAAACTGTTCAAATCGTTCCTTCAGAGATGCTTCGATCTCTGCTCCAAAATCATAGACTTTGGATGAGATTCCAAGCTGTTCATATAATTCCTTCATGGTTATTTTATGATCCTTTCCAATTGTATCTGTTTTATTTCGTCTTCTAACTAACTATCCCAAAATATCATGTTCTTTAAGAACACTCAGCATATATTCCAGAATTTCTTTTTCATCCCAATGAAATTTGTCTTTATCAACCCAGATCACATCCGACTCCCGTCGAAACCAGGTCAGCTGCCGCTTTGCAAAATGTCTGGTATCTCGTTTCAGGATACGTACCGCCTCTTCCAGTGGATATTCTCCCTCCAGATAAGCCAGGATTTCCTTATATCCCAGTCCCTGCATGGATACCATACCACGATGGCAGCCCTCACGTTTCAGTCCTTCCACCTCTTTTACCAGTCCCTCTTCCAGCATCTGGTCCACTCGTTTGTCTATCCGCTCATAGAGGATATCTCTTGGCGCATTTAAAACAAAATATGCCAGATTATACGGACTTGTCTGTTTTTTCTGTTCTTCATTATGTGCAGATATAGGCGTACCATTCTGATGATAAAACTCCAGTGCACGGATCACACGTTTTACATTGTTTGCATGGATTGTATCCGCACTTACCGGATCTACTTCTTTCAGCCTATCATGAAGATACTCAGCACCTTCTGTTTCCGCCAGTTTTTCCAGATCTGCACGGTAAGTGTTTTCCTGCTGCGCCTCTGTAAAATCAATATCTCTGGTTACCGCCTGAATATAAAATCCGGTTCCTCCGACCAGAATCGGTATCTTTCCTTTTTCATAGATTTCCTCCATAGCTTCTTTTGCCATCTGCTGGAATTTTACGATATGAAATTCTTCTTCCGGTTCCAGAACATCCACCAGATAATGCTTTACTCCCTGCATTTCCTCCGGACGGATCTTCGCAGAACCGATATCCATTTTTTTATATACCTGCATGGAATCTGCAGAAATAATCTCACCGTTTACCGCCTTTGCCAATGAAATAGAAAGACTTGTTTTGCCAACTGCTGTCGGCCCGGTAAGAACGATCAAAGGTCTTTTCATAATCACTCCTGTATAATTCTTACACGATTCGTTTAAACTTTTTTTCCAGTTCTGTTCTTGTCATTGCAATGATCGTCGGGCGTCCATGCGGACAATGATACGGATTTTCCAGAGTCAGAAGTTCATCGATCAGTTTTTCTGCCTCCTGCTGCGACATAGCATGATTTCCCTTAACTGCCGCTTTGCATGCCATCGTTGCAAGTCTTGCAGCAAAAATATCCAATGTATCTTTACTGTTATCAGATGCCAGATTATCCAACATTTCCAGAAACAATTCTTCCTCTGTCAGTCCATACAGATTCGATGGCACCGCACTGATACGGTATTCTCTGCCACCGAAATTCTCGATTTCAAAACCAAACTGTTCAAAATAATTCATATTTGCTTTCAGTACTTCTTCCTCCTGCATGCTCAGTGTCACGATCAACGGAGGGTTCAGATACTGTGAATCAATCGAATGTTCCCGGAACTGTTTTACCATGTGCTCATAATATACCTTTTCGTGTGCAGCATGCTGATCGATTATATAAAAATTGTCCTCAAACTGTACCAGCCAGTACGTATCAAAGATCTGTCCGATCAGGTCAATCCGACTTCTGGATTCTGGTGCAAGCAGTTTCTCCTCAAAGAGTTCAAGCTGCTGTGGTGGAGTCTGTTTTTCAGTCTCTCTCGATACTGCTTCCTGTATTTTTAGTTCTTCTGCTTCCGTTTTCTGCACATAGTCTTGTTCATAATCTTGTACAGACTTCTGTACAATTTTCTGTTTAACCTGTGTATCAACCTTCTCAGGCACAGTATTTGTTTTCTTCGAAGAATTCTGAAATGACTCTGGCACTGTCTGCCTCTCTGTCAGTTTCTTCACTTCGTCCAGTTTCTGATTCTCTCGCAGTGTACCACTGAACATTTCTTCTTCATCTTTTGAAAATGCCGGACGATAAGATGCTGCCGGCTCTCGTACAACAGAATGGACTGGTTTTTGTGCTCCGTACAGTTCTTCACGACGTTTCTGCTCAAATGGTTCCGGTACAGCTGCACGCGTAACTTTTTCTTCTTTATCCTCTTTAACAGAAGAACTGTCTACAGATACTTTCGGAATCATTTCTCTTCTGGTCAGGGCTGCACGTACAGTATCATAAACTGCATCGTAAACTTCCTGTTCTCTCGCAAATCGTACCTCTCTTTTTGCCGGGTGCACATTAACATCCAGATCGTTCCCCTCCATTTCCATACGAAGAGAAACAAATGGAAATTTATGCTGCATCAGGAAACCTCTGTAAGCATTTTCGATTGCTTTTGTAATAATATTATTTTTAACATATCGTCCATTGATATAATAGTTCTCAAAAGAACGATTGCCTCTGGCAATTTCCGGTTTACCAACAAATCCCTCAATTTTCATAAAGGAATTTTCCTGTGATACCTCCAGAAGTGCTCTGGCAATCTCTCTGCCATACACGCTGTAAATAACATCCTTCACACTGTAGTTCCCGGATGTATGCAGTTTCACCTGCTTATTCTGAATATATTTAAAAGAAATCTCCGGATGGGACAGTGCAAGCTGCTCCATCAGCGTATGAATATAATTCGCCTCAGTCATATCCGACTTCAGGAACTTGCTTCTCGCCGGTGTGTTATAAAAAAGGTTCCGAACAAGAAATGTAGTTCCCTCCGGTGCTCCCAGTTCTTCCAATGAATGCTCCTGTCCGCCTTCGATCACATAACGGGAGCCGCTGACAGAAGACGGAGTTTTTGTGATCAGTTCTACCTGAGAAACAGCAGCGATACTGGAAAGTGCCTCACCACGAAATCCAAGAGAAGCAATATGTTCCAGATCTTCCACCTTTTCAATCTTACTTGTTGCATGACGGAGAAATGCAAGCGGAATCTGCTCTGCTTCCATTCCTGATCCATTATCCGTAATTCGGATCAGTTTCTTACCACCATCTGTAATTTCTACTGTTACCGCAGTTGCTCCTGCGTCTATCGCATTTTCCACAAGTTCTTTTACGACAGAAGAAGGTCTTTCTACAACCTCTCCGGCTGCAATCTTATCAATTGTGTTCTGGTCTAAAACTGCAATTTTTCTCAAAGCAACCTCCCATTACCAAACCACGTTTTATCATTTTTACCAGCGGTTTTTAATCTTGTTCTGCAAATTATACAAAATATTCATAGCTTCCATCGGTGTCAAATGGGTCATATCCAGATCACGGATCTCGTCCACGATATCATTGTCCTGTACCGTATCAAAAAGAGACATCTGAGCCATATCCACCTGATCATAAACAATTTTCTGTTTTTTCTTCGGAGCCGTCAGATCCTTGACTGCAGCCGTGATATCTGCATCACTGAGTTCTTCTACCAGTTCCTTTGCACGATTAATAACGGAATCCGGCACACCGGCAAGCTTGGCAACCTGAATACCATAACTCTTGTCTGCACCGCCCTTGACGATCTTACGAAGAAATACAATATCATCGCCTTTTTCTTTAACCGCGATACAATAATTATTGACTCCCGGAATCTTACCTTCCAGTTCTGTAAGTTCATGATAATGTGTGGCAAATAAAGTCTTTGCACCACAGAGTTTCGTATTACTGATATGTTCGATCACGGACCATGCAATTGCAAGTCCGTCAAAGGTACTTGTGCCTCGTCCAATCTCATCCAGAATCAACAGGCTCCTGGATGTGGCATTTCGAAGGATATTTGCTACTTCTGTCATTTCCACCATGAAAGTACTCTGTCCGCTTGCAAGGTCATCGGATGCACCGACACGTGTAAAGATTCGATCTACAATGCCAATATTTGCTTTCTCTGCCGGAACAAAACTTCCGATCTGCGCCATCAGAACAATCAGTGCTGTCTGACGCATATAAGTAGATTTACCAGCCATATTCGGACCGGTGATAATGGAAACTCTTTTTTTCTGATTGTCCAGATATGTATCATTTGCAATAAACATATCGTTTTCAATCATCTGCTCTACAACCGGATGACGACCATTTTTGATATCCAGAACACCATTTTCATTGATCTTCGGTCTTACAAAATTGTTTCGTTCTGCCACAAGCGCAAGAGAGGCAAACACATCCAGTGCTGCAATCGCCTTGGCAGTTTTCTGGATACGTACGACTTCTTTGCCAACTTTGTCACGGACATCTGCAAACAATTCATATTCCAGCGCATACAGACGATCTTCAGCTCCAAGGATCAGATCCTCAAGATCCTTCAGTTCCTGTGTAATATAACGTTCGGCATTGGTCAGTGTCTGTTTGCGAACATAATTATCCGGAACCTGATCTTTGAAAGAATTCGTCACTTCCAGTGCATAACCAAATACACGACTATATTTGATCTTCAGTGTCTTAATGCCGGTACGTTCTTTTTCTCTTGCTTCCAGTTCAGCAAGCCACTTTTTGCCATCAGTTCTTGAGTGACGATATTTATCGACATCTGCGTTGTAACCTTCGCGGATGATTCCGCCGTCTTTCTGTGCAAGTGGCGGCTCATCTGTGATCGCACGTTTGATCAGATCCGTCACATCTTCCAGCGGATCCATATCCTCAAAAATCTGTTTCAGGATCGGTGCTTCAAATTCCTGAAGGATCTGTCGGATATATGGAATCATCTCCAGTGAAGATGCAAATGCAACCATATCCCTCGGATTCGCTGACTGATAGCTGATGCGGCTGATCAGACGTTCCAGGTCATAGATGGGATTCAGATACTCTCGGATCTCATCACGAAGCATCGGCTTCTGAGTCAGTTCTTCTACAGCTTCCAGTCTGCAATTGATCTCTTTTGCATCGATCAGGGGCTGTTCCACATAACCTCGAAGTGTACGTGCACCCATTGCTGTCTTTGTCTTATCCAATACCCAGAGAAGAGAACCTCGTTTCTGTTTTTCACGGAGTGTTTCGACCAGTTCCAGATTACGACGACTGGAACTGTCAATCAACATAAATTTATCTGCTGTGTAGGGATGAATCGTTGCCATATGAGACAAAGCTGTTTTCTGAGTTTCATTCAAATATTGAAAAAGTGCTCCTGCTGCGATCACGCCACTGTCATAGTCCTGAAGTCCAAGACCTTCCAATGTATTTACATGAAAATGTTCCTTCAAAGTGCGCTGGCAGAGACTGTCATCAAAATACCAGTTATCTAATGGAAAAATGCATATCCGCAGACGGTCCTTCAAATCTTCTGTATCAACTCCGCTCATAAAAAAAGCGTCATTACAGATAATTTCCGCAGGGACAAATTTATTGATCTCATCCAGAAGTTTCTGAGGTTTATCTACTTCTGTAAGAAAACAGTCACCTGTGGTGATATCTGCAATGGCACATCCAAAATGATCCTCCAGAGAAACAATCGACATCAGATAATTGTTTCTGGATTCATCCAAAGATGTGGCATCCAGAGTTGTTCCCGGTGTAACTACACGGATAACTTCTCTCTTAACAAGACCTTTGGCTTTCTTAGGGTCTTCCACCTGCTCACAGATTGCCACTTTGTGGCCTTTCTCGATCAGTCGTTTGATATATGTCTCGGCTGCATGAAATGGAATTCCGCACATCGGAGCACGTTCTTCCAATCCGCAGTCCTTACCAGTAAGCGTCAGTTCCAGTTCTTTGGATACAAGGATTGCATCATCAAAAAACATCTCATAAAAGTCGCCAAGTCGATAGAACAGGATGCAGTCCTTGTAACTTTCTTTTGTTTTACAATATTCCCTCATCATCGGTGACATTGCCATCGTTTTATAATTCTCCTCTACTGTTCACTCTATTATCAGTCATAGTCAATTAACTATAATAGCATGTTTAAAGTTTTGATGCAAGACGACGTATTCCGAGATTTTGAGAAAATTCCTCCTCTGGTAGAATTTTCTTTACAAAAAAGTCGAAACTCATGCTATACTTATAAAAAATGATCACAACACATAAAAGAGGTAATTTCTATGAAATACAGAGACGAAATTCATATCGCACTCATGGCACTTGTCTTTTCCTGTGCCATGTTTGCAGTCTATGCAGTTGTCCCAAAAGATGCTGCTGTTGCTGCCAGGGCAAAGGCTACCGTTAAAGAGGCGCCAGAGACAGCTGCAGAAGCAGAGGCTCTTCGTTCCAGCCAGGATGAAGATGCCGGATTTAACATCTATACAGAAGACAGCAACTATGACGATAGTTCCGATTCTTCCGACAGCTCCGATTCTTCCGACAGCTCCGATTCCTCCGATCAGGCTACTTATGATCCTGGAACTGATTATTCCGGTGATACCAGCGATGGTGACGTTGCAGATGAAGGCTCTTCCGATCAGGGCGGTTATGATTCTTCAGATCAGATCGATTATCCATCTGATGACGGATCCGAAGACCCCTCAACTGATAACAGTTATGATGATTCCTCGCAGGATAGTGGGGATTCTTCTACCGATACCAGCGGCAGCGATACTTCTGACACCACAGACACTGCCCCTTTTGATACTGCCACTGAAGACAGCAATTATTAAAAAGTAAAAAGAAAGGCAATGAGTACATGAACAAAATACTCAAAGCCTTTCTTTTTTATAGAATTTCTGTTTTTTATAATCAAAGTGATTCCATTTACTTACTCTGTGTTCCTGTAAATCTGCAATTTGCAAACAGTTCATTTACTGCACTCTCATATACCACACATTTCTCGCTTTTTTTAATTTTTTTGGCATATTTCTTACTGTCCGCAAACATTGGTGCCAGATAAAACCAGATCTCTTTCATTTTGAAAAGAACATTTCTATCCCCGGACACTTCCTCACGGTATGTATGATACAGAAGATCGTGAAATCTACGGATATCCGACTGATCTGCTGCCTTTCCGCCCCTGATTTCACGGGCAAGTGACGGATCTGCAAGAACACCTCTTCCCATCATAAAGCATTCTACATCCGGAAACTGTGACTGGATTCTTTTAAAATCATCTGCTGAAAAAATATCTCCATTATAACATACAGGGTTCTTACTGATGGCAAGTGCTTCACCAAATGCCTCCAGATTCGGAATATTTTTATAAAAATCCTTCTGTACTCTCGGATGAATGATCAGTTCTTCCATGGGAAAACGATTGTAAATTTCCATCAGCCTTGGAAATTCCTCTGCATTCTCCATCCCCAAACGAGTCTTCACCGAGATCTTCATATCTGTTTTGCTGAAAATCCTGTCCAGAAACTGTTCCAGTTCCTCCGGTCTGGCCAAAAATCCTGCTCCGCAGCCCTTTGTCACTACTGTTTTGGATGGACACCCAAGATTCAGATTCACTTCTTGATATCCATACTCTTTCAGTTGATTCGCTGTACGTAGAAAATCATCTGCATTTCGGGTCAATATCTGAGGGACTGCATACATCCCGGAATTATTTTCCGGAGAAATGTCTTTCTTTTCTCTCCCGCTGAAATTCAGGTTCTGTTTTGCTCTGATAAATGGAATAAAATATTTATCAAATCCATCAAAACACTGATACAGTGCTTTTCGATAAATATAACTGGTGATTCCTTCCAGCGGTGCAAGGTATAATCTCATGGATTATAAGTTACCAAGATCTACTTTATATTCGTCAGAACCTTCCTGATTTACTGTATAATATGCAGCTCTTCTTTCTGCATTGATATAAATACAGATATCACCTGTCAGTCCTTTTTCTGCAACATCTTTCTTAACTGCTTTCTCTACATCTTTCAGAGATACATTCGTTTCGAAAATTTCAAGAGATACTTCTTTTACTCTTGCACCAGCAGCTTTACGTACTGCTTTTGTTGCAGTCTTGGTTGCAGTTTTTACAGTTTTCTCTGCCTTCTGAACTGCTTCCGGAGCTTTGTTAACTACTTCTTTCACAACTTCTGCTGTTTTTTCAGCCGGTGCAGACTCCTCTACCTTTTTTGCTGCTGCTTTTACAGTTTCTTTTACTTTTGCTGCTGTCTCTGTGATTGCTTCTGTTGATTTAGCTGTTGTTTTTACACTCTTTTTTCTCATAATATTTTCCTCCTGTAAACAATTACAACTACTGTTTGTTGTGCCGCTTCTTCGTAACAGTACCACAAAACATTACAACCTGTCAAATTTATCCATTTTTACGGTTTCTCCGTTACCATATCCACAATCCGTCATGTCGATTATTCTTCCACCAGAGATCCCATGTAATAAAATCCATGGCATTCATCCAGGCTTACCTTTACATATTTTCCAAGAAGATCTGCTGTTCCCGGGAAATGTACAAGAAGATTATATTCTGTTCTTCCTGTAAATATTCCTTTTTCCCTGCTCTCTTCTTCTACCAGAACTTCCTGCACAGAACCTTCAAATCTGGAAGAACGAATACGTCCCTCCTGCTGTACCAGCGCAAGCAGGCGGTTAAAACGTTCCTTTGCAACATCCTGCGGTATCTGTTCCATTTCGGCAGCAGGTGTTCCGCTTCTTCTGGAATATAAAAATGTAAATGCCGTGTCATAGCCACATTTAGATACAACATCCAGAGTTTCTTCAAAATCCTCTTCTGTCTCTCCCGGGAACCCGACAATGATATCTGTTGTCAGAGAAATATCCGGAATCGCTGTACGGATCTTATCGACCAGATTCAGATATTTTTCTTTATCATAGCGTCTATTCATAGCTTTAAGGATACGGCTGCTTCCTGACTGCAATGGTAAATGCAGATGATGACAGATTTTTTTACTCTTTGCCATTGTTTCGATCAGTTCATCCGAAAGATCCTTCGGGTGTGAAGTCATAAAGCGAATACGCTTCAGACCTTCCACATCTTCCAGCATTTCCAGCAGCTGAGCAAATGTTACCGGATGTTCCAGTGTCTTTCCATAAGAGTTTACATTCTGTCCCAGAAGCATAATCTCAGATACTCCGTCTGCAACCAGACGTTTTACTTCTTTTACGATTGCCTCCGGCTCACGGCTTCGCTCACGTCCACGCACATATGGGACAATGCAGTAACTGCAGAAATTGTTACATCCAAACATAATATTGACGCCTGATTTAAATGTATAATTTCTTTCTGTCGGAAGATCTTCCACGATCTGATCGGTTCCTTCCCAGATATCTACGATCTGCTGCTCAGACTGGAGCATCTCATAAAAAAGTTCCGCATATTTAAAAATATTATGTGTTCCAAATACCAGATTGACAAATGGATAGGATTTCTTAATCTTATCTACTACATGCTGTTCCTGCATCATACATCCAAAAAGAATGATCTTCATATCCGGATTGTGATCCTTCAGACTGTGCAGGTGTCCCAGTCTTCCGTATACCTTCAGGTTCGCGTTTTCACGAACAGTACATGTATTATAGATCACAACATCTGCTTCTTCATTGTCCTGTCTGTGATACCCGATCTCATCCATAATACCGGCCACTGCCTCTGACTGTTTTTCATTCATCTGACATCCAAATGTTGTCAGGCAGTATGTCAATGGACGTCCAAGAGTATTGGATTTCTGCGCCGTCAGTGCCTGCGCAAGTTCTATGAATGAACGCTGACGCAGCGTTTCTTCTGCACTCGTATTCTGTCCTTTAGAGGATTCGTTTGTCATTTTGTATAACTCCTTTGTTTTATAAACGTATTAATCACTACCAATTTCTTTTTTAAGCACTATTCTTTAATATACAGGAATTTTTTGTCCAACGCAAGCGTTATAATGCCGTCCGGGATACATTCTTGAAAAATCAGAGTGAAAAAAGATATTCCAGCGGTAGTGTATGTAATTCCTCATATTCTGCCGGATCAGGAACCATCTCATTTTCTCCGCTTCTGCGTGGTATCTCAATTCTGAACGCTGGCTGCCTGCATATTTCTGCATAAAACTGTTCCGGAGAACCATACCCTCGTTTTCCTGTTGGTTCTACATCGTCCAGATGATATTTTGCTTTATCTGCATTCAGTCCTGCCTGTTTTTGCAAATGTCTTGCAAGGCGATAACTTTTTTGATTTGCAGCAAATGACTGCGATTGTCTGAAATAAACAATTTGTCTCTCAGAGTAGCCAAAGGACAAAAGTCCTCTTCCTGTATTTTCCTGAAAAACTTTTATAAGTGCTTTTGTTTCATTTTCACTCGCCGGCTGACTGTGAATTTGTTTTCTTCTGTAGTACTGTGTCGGGAAATTTTTTCGCAGATTTACCCCTCTGCTGTTACAGATAAATTCTTTGCATGGAATCTCCTGCATTCTCAGCATCTGTCGATAAATCGGATTCCGGATCGCATAGAAATCTTTCTCATAAATTTCATATCCATCCGGATTCAAAAGTGGAATAAAACAGATTTTCCAGTCTTCCAGTAATACCCGAAGATCGTACAGATTCTCCAGTTTCCATCGGCATTCCCATGCTTTGACATATTCTTTCAGCATATGCATAAGATATACCGGCATACATCGATCCCGTCCACTTAAACCTGCAATACAGAAAATAGTCTCTGCACCTTTTCCAATCTGCACCATTGGAATCATCCTGTCATCATGGCTTTTGCCAATTACCCGAAACTGCGCGATTTCTGTATACCGCCCTGCTATTTCCCACATTTCATAATAAATATTCTCATATGTACAGAATGTCTTGTCCGTATTGATCATCATCTTTCCCTCTGCATGTATAAATAAAAATCATTTTACGGGTTCCTGTACTATTATATGAAAAGAGACAGGCCAAAATGACCTGTCTCTCAAATCTTTTTGTATTTAATCAGAATTAAATTACAGTTCTTCTTTTTTACGTTTGCGAACAACGATATATCCGCCTGCCAGTAAGGAGAGTGCTGCCAGTGCAGACATTGTTCCGATCGGTGATTCATCGGCTGTAGATACCGCAGATTTAGATTTGGAACCTGCATCTTTCTCAGATGCTGCAGCAGTTGCTGTCAGTTCTGCATCCGCATCATCACCGGAGCCGCCATTTCCACCATTATCGCCATCATTATCCGGAATTGGTGTTCCAGAAAGTTCTGCAATATATGCATTCCACTCTTTATCACTGATTGAAGCCGCTGTGAAAGTAAGTGCCTTTCCGTTACTTCCCGTAATATATTTAATATCCTGTGGTGTAGCATCTTCCCATTCTTTTCCATTATAAACCTGTTTTTTCAGGAAAATATAAATATTATAGCTTGCACCGTCTTTAATACCTTTACCAGAACCAATTCTCCAGGTTGTATTCTGCTGTTCTGTCGTTGGATTCTTCTTTGTACTCCAGTATACCGGATACCATCTCTCATCTCCCTGAACAGGGCTGGTGTTATCCATACCCGCACCAGTTACAGTGAATTCATAGAATTTACCTGGGAAGAACTTAAGTTCTCCATCCAGACCTGTAACAGCACTTTCACTGACCTTATATGTTTTTGCCGGTCTCGTAGTAGTGGTTGCAGCAGCTGCCGGACGTTTCTTCTTAAAACTGCTGCCGTTTAATTTTACAACACTCATTTTTGCTTTTGCTCCGGAATCCGGTTTTGCACAAATTACCAGCCAGGAATCTTTTTCCGGAACTTTTACTGCTGTCACATCAAAGCTTCCACTTGTGGACATTACATTCGTAGCATCGTTTGCGACATACATGTTCTGGATTGTTTTAGTATCTGTTCCTGCATCTACAAAGAAATAATACCATTTACAAGGTCCATCTGTTGTCATCTGCAATGTTACTGTCGTATGGTCTTTCCATTTTAAAGTACCGCTCTTATATTTCAGTGTCAGCGGTGCCGGAGTTGGTGTCGGTGTAGCAGTTGCTTCTGCTGCCTTTTTCTGTAATGTAGCAGAAAGGCCATTCTCTGCTAATGCCAGTGTATAATCTGTAGTATCATATTTAATCTGACCAACTGCTGTATTAAAATCTGCTGCTGCAAAATTCTCCACACTCTTAACAGCAACCTGCTTGTCTGCCGCCTTCTCCTGTGTAAAGGAGATATCAGAATTTGTCATCGCACCTGAAACGACCAGTGCAGAAGTTCCTGCCAGATAGATATTAGCCGGCTGATTTTCTTTTACAACTACAGTTCCCTGTACTTTAATATCTGAATCACTGTATACAGCACCTTTTGCTCCGTTATTTCCTGTAATTGTGCCGCCTTTTAATACAATATTTCCGCCAACATTTGTGATTGCACCACCGTTAGCTGATGAATTGTTTTCTTTCAGTGTTACGCCGGCATCCATTCCAAATGCAGCACCTGTACCAACAGAAACGATGGATCCTTCTACGGAATCACTCTCTTCATCACTGATCTTACCGGAAACCGTAAAAGATGCTCCCTCAACGCCTTCTTTCACATCAAACTGAAGTTCTGCATTCTCTCCGGTTACTTCAAACATATCATCCGTAAACGCATCGCTTGTTCTTGTGATTGTTACAGCATCTTTTGCTCTGATGCAAACTTTCTTATTGGCCAGTACGGTTACTGTAGCATCCAGTGCGATCTGTCCAGATACTTCGATTACTGTAGCATCTCTATTTGTTTCAGCGTTATACTCCGGTGCTGCATCAATTGCATGCTGGATCGTATCGAAATATCTTACTTTATCTTCCTGACCTTCTTCTGTAGCTTTCAGTGTAATCGAGATTGCTGTCTGCTCTGTTGTCTCACCTAGAGCAAGCTCTTCTATTTCGCCTTCGGTTTCTGTTGTTTCACCAGTCTCTGCCGCAGGTGTTTCCTGTACAGCCGGTGTCTCTTCTGTAGTCTGCTGTGTCTGCTCTGACGGTGCTGCTTCCTGAGCCGGTGCCTCTGTAGCCGCTGCAGCTTCCTGCGCCGGTGCCTGTTCTGCCGGTGCCTCTGTAGCTGCTGTAGTATCTGCCGGTGTTTCTTCTGCCGGTGCTTCTGTAGCTGCTGCAGTCTCTCCATCAACCGGATTTTCTTCTGATGTCTCCGCTGTAGCTGCCACATCTCCTTCTGCAGCAAATACAGCCGCCGGTGCACTGCTTGCTGCAAGTGCTCCTGCTAAAATAATCGCATATAACTGTTTTCGTCTCAATTTAAATCCTCCCATGGTGAGTATGTAAATCTTACCTTCGGCATGTATTTAAAACTTTTTGCTTTATTGGATCATTACGAAATAATTTCTTATAAAGCCCAAAAGTTTACATGTCTAAACTGTAAATTATTATACACACACATCCAGTGATTGTCAAATCACACATCGCGTGTTCTGTGCAAAGCTTATCGACAAATATCGATCTGCCATTCCCTGTTACTGACGGATCTGTCCATTTCCATAGATGATATATTTGGTAGTTGTCAGTGCAAGCAGTCCCATCGGTCCTCTGGCGTGAAGTTTCTGGGTACTGATACCGATCTCTGCCCCATATCCGAATTCAAATCCATCGGTAAATCTGGTAGAAGCATTGACATATACCGCCGCTGCATCCACTTCATCCAGGAATTTCTGGGCATTGGTATAATCATTGGTGATGATTGCCTCAGAATGTCCTGTATTGTACCGGTTGATATGTGCAATAGCCTCGTCTACAGAATACACTACTTTGATTGATAATATGTAATCCAGATATTCCGTTCCCCAGTCTTCCTCTGTGGCTGCAACAGCCCCCGGCATCAGCGTCATGGCTTCTTTATCTGCGCGCATCTGTACATGCTTTTCTTTCAGACGGTTTGCAAGAACCGGCAGCAATACATCTTTGATATTCGCATTTACCAGAAGTGATTCGCAGGCATTGCAAACTCCAACTCTCTGTGTTTTGGCATTCATAATAATATCAACCGCCATATTCAGATCAGCACTCTCATCTACATATATATGGCAGTTTCCTGTGCCGGTCTCGATGACCGGAATCGTACTCTGATTAACAACTGCTTTGATCAGTCCCTTGCCGCCTCGTGGAATCAGCACATCCACATATTCATTCATTTTCATAAATTCTGCAGCAGTCTCACGGGAAGTATCCTGGATCAGCTGAATTGCGTTCTCTGTTATGTCATTGGCTTTCAGGGTTTCCCGAATACACTTCACGATAGCTTCATTTGAATGGATTGCATCACTGCCACCCTTCAAGATCACTACATTTCCGGTCTTAAAGCAAAGGCCAAAAGCATCCGCCGTTACATTCGGACGTGCTTCATAAATGATTCCGATCACGCCAAGCGGTACCCGTTTCTGTCCGATGAGCAGTCCATTCGGACGTTTTTTCATCCCGGTTACCTCACCGATCGGATCCTCCAGCGCTACCAGCTGCTGCAGACCTTCTGCCATTCCCTGAATTCTTTCCGGTGTAAGAAGAAGTCTGTCTACCAGTCCTTCTGGCATATTGTTCTTTTTTCCATTCTCCACATCAACAGCATTGGCTTTGATCAGCTCATCTGTACATTCCACAAGATGTTCCGCAACTGCCGCAAGCACCTGGTTCTTTTTGTTTGTGGTTATGGTCCGCAGCATATTTTCTGCTTCTTTTGCATTTTGTCCAAGCTCTAACAGCATTTCATTCATAGCATAACCTCCCCGGGACATTTCCTGTCCCTTTAAATAATAAAACCTAAAAAAATGCTTATTTATAAATTTCTTTTTCTGTAACAATGATCTCCGGTGAAATGTCTGTAGGCTCCACCGGTACCTCTGACATCATCTGAAATTCAAATGCAACTGCAACCCTTGTGATATATGGATGTTTTTCCAGGAAGCGGTCATAAAAACCGCCGCCATAACCAACTCTGTGATTCTGCCTGTCAAACGCGACTCCCGGCATGATCATCAGAGCCTCTTCCCACTGAACGATCTCACCTCTTGCCGGCTCCGGAATACCAAAATATCCCTTTTCAAGCTGTGCAAAATCTGTCAGTTTATAAAATACCATATCCTGTCCAACTACTTTAGGAACCGCAACTTCTTTGCCATCATTCCATGCCGCTTCTATAATATACTTTGTCATAACTTCGTGATTATAATCCGCATAAGCAAGAATTCTCCGGCTGTTGCTGTATTCCGGAAGTGCCGTAACTGTTTCAGCAATTTTTCTGCTCCAGTCATCGATCTGCTGATCGGTGTGTGCTTTTCGCGCTGCAAAAACCTGTTTTCTAATTACCTTTTTTTCTTCCATACTTTTCACCAAGGTTCACAATCGAACCATCTTTTTCCTGAATATCAATATTATTTAACTGTGCCCTAAGATTTTTACGCACGGCAGCCAGATATTCCTGTCGAAGTTCTGCCTGTTCTTTCTTTTCTTCTTCTGTAAGACCGACACTCTTCGCTTTGTGTGCCAGAGTATTGATTCGGTCTATCTTCACATTATCCATCATAATAATTTCCTCCTAGAGAAGTTTTTCTATATAATCAATCAGGAAAAACTCTTCTTTTTTGTTTCCTGCAAATAAGGTACCATATTTTCTGCCTTCCATGATCTTGTGGATCACATGAAAATCCCGGCCATTCGCGATCACCATATCCGCACCTGCAGCCGTTGCTATCTCGGCAGCAGTCAGTTTTGTAGCCATTCCACCGGTTCCGACCTTGCTCTTTGGTCCTTTTCCCATACTCAGAAGTTTCTCATCCAGTACTTCAACAGTATCAATGAATTCTGCATCCGGATTCGTATTCGGGTCATCGGTAAAAAGTCCGTCGATATCAGAAAGCAGGATCAGAAGATCCGCCCCGATCAGGCCCGCGATAACTGCTGACAATGTGTCATTATCACCAAAGGATTCCAGCATCTCCAGCTCGTAGCTTGAAATGGAGTCATTTTCATTAACAACCGGAATTGCCCCGAGCTCCAACAACTCTTCAAATGTATTCCGTGCATTTCTGCGGTTCAGGTTATTGACCATCGTATTCTTTGTCATCAGAATCTGCGCCGCCATCTGGTTGTACTCTGAAAAAAGTTTCTGATAGATCATCATCAGACGCGCCTGTCCAACTGCGGAGCATGCCTGTTTTTTCTTAAGTTCTGTCGGCTTCTCATGCATGCCAAATGCAGATGCACCAACTGCCACTGCACCTGAAGTAACCAGGACAACATCTTTGCCCTGGTTATGAAGATCACTCAGTTCCCTTACAAGCACTTCCAGTTTACGAAGATCCAGTTTATTTGTTTCCTTGTGGATCAAAGAGGAAGAACCAACTTTGATCACAACACGTTTTTTGTCTTTCAGTAACTCACGATAATTCATGGTATTTATTCTCCAGTAATTTCTTCTGCGATCTGTTTCAGGTCATCACCTGTAAACAGTCTCTGTTCTCTATTGATAGCTGATATCATCCACTCTGTCATCCTGTACGATCTCCACCCAGGTCGTTCCCGGATTCAGCTGAACTTCCTGATTATCATCTGTAATATAATGAGTCACACCCCATGGGGAATCTTTCTGCCAGGTGACATCGATTGCTTTCCCTCTTGTGATATATTTGCCTCGTCCACCGGAATTTCCGTCACGGTCGGTAATCGTCTCAATATCCTTATAGCTTGTTCCCTCATACGTAGTCACGTAAGAGTACTGGATCAGGATATTGTCACAGGTCAGTTGCTCTCCGGTAAGATCATCGATCTGTGCCGCACCATACTGGAAACGGCTGTATTTTTTTGTATTTTCATCATAAACAAACCATGGATGATTCACTGTAAAATTATCAAAATGTATCTCCTGTGCGGATGTACCCTGCGGAAGTGTGTTTTCAGTTCCATCAGGTACAAACACATAGTGTCCATCATAATCTTCTTTGTATTCTCTGCGGTATCCCATCTTGTCTATACCCTGCTGAAGCAGGTCATATGTTGTATAAGCATTGTGCGGAGCCTTACGGTCAGTACTCCTGAAATAACAGATTTTTCCCAGTTTCACGCCATTCAGATTGTCGATCAGATGCTGTTCAAAATATGGAAGTGCAAAAGCAGACTGTCCATAATGTGCATAAATTGCATCAAATTCATTCGCATAAAAGATATAATAATCTCTGCAGCTTCTGACGGAACCAATCCGTTCCAGATCTTTATAATCCTCAAAAATTCCCATCAGTCTTGTGATATCGCCCTCTACAGGTGCCTCATACACAACACCGGCATTCGCGATCCCACTCTGTGGGCATCCCTGCTTAATATTATTCAGCATAACCGCTACCGGGCGGACCCGGCCTTCCGATTCGGGAACATCCAGTCCTGTAAGGTAGCTTTTTACCATAGTATCAGCAAATACACCAACAGGTGTCGTTCCTATCATAACCAATGCCATAACTGCTGCCAGAAATTTCTTCTTCATAGATGTTCTCCTTTCAGATGGTGATCATCACCTGGTAATTCCCAGATCCTCCAGTGCCTTTGCCTGCTTGGCCTCCATTACCGCTGCCTCATCCGGTTCCATATGATCATAGCCGAGCAGATGCAGCATACTGTGTGCAAACAGGAAACTGAATTCCCGCTCTGTGCTGTGTCCATATTCTTCTGCCTGCGCATAGACCTTATCTACAGAGATCATAACGTCCCCAAGGATCAGTTCATCTGTATCAAGATCAAAATAGCTGTCATCGCCCTCGATCACTGAATAATCTGCCGGTGTCTTAAACGGTATCATCGGGAAAGAAAGTACATCTGTCGGTGCCCCGATTGAGCGAAATTCCGTATTTACCCGTTTGATTTCTTCGTTGTCAGTAATCACAAGATTTACGCAGACATCATAAGGACAGTTCTCTGTCTCAAGAATATGCTCAGCGACTTCTGATGCCAGTTTTTCATAATCAATATCCAGTTTACGTTCTGCTTCATAATCAATTTGTATGGTCATTCTTTTTCCTCCGGACTGTCCTTGTACCACCGGTACTTCTGGACGGTTTCTGTTTCTTTTCGTAATCTTCATATGCCTGTACGATCTGCTGTACCAGCGGATGACGTACAACGTCTTTGCTAGTAAGCTGGCAAAATCCAATATCATCTATCTTCTTAAGGACCTTTGCCGCCACATCAAGACCAGATACTGCATCTCTCGGAAGGTCTTTCTGAGACGCATCACCGGTAACAACCACTTTGGAGCCAAAACCAATACGGGTCAGAAACATCTTCATCTGTGCCGGTGTTGTATTCTGTGCCTCATCCAGAATAATAAATGCATTATCCAGTGTACGTCCTCGCATATAAGCAAGCGGAGCCACTTCGATCAGCCCTCGTTCCATATTTTTTGCGAAACTGTCAGCTCCCATGATCTGATATAATGCATCATACAATGGGCGCAGATACGGATCTACTTTACTCTGAAGATCACCCGGAAGGAATCCAAGTTTCTCCCCTGCTTCGATCGCCGGTCTGGTCAGAATGATACGGCTGACTTCTTCATTTCGAAATGCGGTAACTGCCATTGCCATAGCAAGGTAAGTCTTACCGGTTCCTGCAGGTCCGATTCCAAATACGATCATTTTCTTTCGGATCTGTTCTACATATTCCTGCTGTCCTAATGTTTTGGGTTTGATTGGTCTTCCCTGTATCGTATTACAGATAAAATCTTTATCTATTTCCGTGAGTACCTGATTTCGTTCCTCCATGGCAAGAGACAGTGCATAACTTACGTTCTGCCGTGTTATAGTATTGCCTCTTCCTGCAAGCGTCACCAGTTCCTCTATCAGTTTTTTTGCCTGAGTTGCACTCTGTTCGGTACCCAGGATCTTCAGCATGCCATCTCTGGATATCAGTGTTACATTTAACGTCCGTTCAATCAGCTTCAGGTGTTCGTCAAACTGACCGAACACATTTCCCTCCAGATCTGCAGGCACCTGCGTATATAGCTCGATAATGCTGTTAGCCATCCTCTGTTGTCCTTTCTGCAGGCTGCTCCGGTATTTCTACAGGAGTCTCCTCTCCGATTTTTTCTATAATTTCCAAAAAACCTTTGCTTACACAGGTCTTGTGGTCAATTTCTATTTTAACATTATTTGCAGATATTTGAACCCCTTTTTGCATTAATTTTTCTTCATACCTCTGCAAAGTATGCCATGCAAGTTTTTTTACTTCTTCCCTTGTATACTCTTTTTTTATCTTTCTGTACTGGTTTTGGGTAATATACCCTATTGAGCACGGCAGCTGAAAACTTTTGGTCAGATACATTTTCTGTTCTTCTGCAATCTGATACCAGCCATTTTTTGTCCTGTCTGCAATTTCCAAATAAAATCTGCCTGCTTTCAGATAGATACCCTTTTTCTTTTTACCGGTCCATTCATATGTCTCATAGATCATTGGAATCTCATGATAATATGCCTTCTGTCTTTTTATATAAATATCTGCATCTGCATGAACCGCTTCATACTTTACAACCTCCTGACTGTCATCCTTTAATTCCAGTATTCCCGATACCAGGATTTCACCTTTTTTACATAAATCCCCGACCTTTTTCCGGGGCAGTCCGCTTCTGGTTATCATTTTTATGATCTCACCATCGCGTTCTGCCATAATATCACAGGCAGATTTGTCCTTTTCTTCTGTAGTCTGTATAAATATCCCTTCTCTGACTGTAAGGAGCAGTCTGGTTCCCTCCAGTTTTGCTGATACCCACGTAATATCCGGATATTTTTTACGGATCTCAGCTGCAATCTCACTGCAGCTGAGTCTTCCTTTTGCCATTCCATGCCTGATTCCTTTTTGTTCCAGAAAATCCAGTATCTCAGGTGTGCTGTTTCTGACATTTCCCTCTACATCAATTTCCCACAACCGTCCGGACAGGAACAAAAGCAGTCCTGCACATAAAAGTAATCCAAGAAAAAAAGCCTTTCTCTTTTTACTTCGGTAAAAAAAGAAAGGAAGTCCATGCTTTTCCAGAATATGAATTTTTACTTTTGTTTTTCTATGTATTGGAGCGAGTCTGAAAAAATCTCTGATCTGCAGACATCCTGTCAGACTCAGTTCTGATTCTCTTCTGAGATCACTGATTCGAATTTCACGAGCTCTGCACAGATTCAGAAAACGTTCTGTCTGTTCCCCATATATCCTCACACGAACGTATCCATTTCGAAACCCGGCATACTTTTTCATAATCTCCTCCTAACCTTCCAGGATAATCTCCGTGATCACACCTTCAATATACATTTCTTCAGGTGTATACATCGGAATCTTCAGTCTTTTTCCCTGTATTCGAAGTTTCCCCTGAAAAGTCAGTAATATTATTTCTTCTTTCTCATACCGCAAAACACTTCGATAGTTGCAGACTACTGCCTGATGTTTTCCTGTAACAGTAAACACCGTTTCTTTCATTGCCAGATCTCTCGGTATTTCCAGCGAGGTAACTAGATTTTCTTTCCATTGTCCCATCTTTTTCATAACAAAAACCTCCCTGGCGCTCATTATAAATGTACGCCGGAGAGGTCTTGTTTATTCTCTGATATTTTATTTAAAAAGCACCATGGAAAACCAGAGTATCGTATTTCCGCCCAGATTATACTCCATCTGCTGTTTCTCTACGATCTCACTTACTACCACGCCATGGCTTTCCAGGCAAGGATGCATTCGGTCCGGATGTCTGCACGGTTTGCCATGTGGATATGCACAGTCCTCACAGATATCACAGGATTCCGTTGAAAGTGTAAACGTCTCAAATCCCTGTTCTTTCAAAAAACGGGCAACTTCCGTTGTCAGTTCTTCGTGTGCAGCTCTTGTTTGCAGCATTTCCTGCATATTCATAAGATCAGAAACTTCTGCCACACTGGAAAAGAAAACAGCCTGTCCAAACTTGCGGATTCTTTCCTCGCATTCTTTCAGAGTACCCACAGCCGGCGGACATGCCCAGGTCGATCCATACCGTTCACATTCCTGCTGACAGACGATCCTTACTCTCTCCTCGACAGACAGATCTCCGGTATTCAGGATACGATATTCAAAGATCGGATACTGCGCAATAAAATCTTCAAATTTATCAATATTCAGTTCTGCCGTCATCAGGGTTCCTCCATTTTAATTAATCCAGAATAATCAGCGCCATGAATACAAGGTCTTCATCGCCGCTGTTTGTAAGTCCATGTCCTTTGCCGTCCGGAGTAAATGTCACATCACCGGCCTGCACCATACGGAGTGTTCCATTATCGCTGTAAATACCTTTTCCTGAAAGAATATAATACGTTTCACTCTCATTATGATGTTCATGATATCCCAGAGAACATCCCGGTTCCAGAGTTACCTGCGCATATAATTTGCATTTTCCGTTTAACTGCTTCTCATCAAGGAGACGTTTCACCAATGTATGTCCCTGTCCACCTGCCATATGTTCTACTCGTTCTGTTGTCATATCACTATATCCTCCTTTTTTGGAAATCATTTATTGCAAGCCGGAGTTGTTTCCGGTTTGTGTCCTTTTATTTATGATAAGGTTCATGGTTCAGGATCCTGTAGCCACGATAGATCTGCTCCAGAAGAATCATCTGCATCAACTGATGAGGAAATGTCATTCTGGAAAAGCTCAGTTTATAATCTGCTCTTTTCAGAACTTCATTGCCAAGACCTAACGAGCCTCCGATCACAAATGCGACAGAACTTTTACCTTCTACACCCAGACGTCCGATTTTTTCGGATAACTCGACGGAATCCAGCATTTTACCATCAATCGCAAGTGCAATTACATAATCCTGTTCCCGGATATGCTTCATCAGACGTTCCGCTTCTGTATTCTTAATCTGCTCGTTCAGTGCATCAGATGCTTTATCCGGTGTCTTTTCATCCGGAACCTGGCAAAATGTCAGTTTGCAGTAACGACTCAGACGCTTCGCATACTCGGCAATTCCATCATTCAGATATTTTTCTTTGATTTTCCCTACAGTTATGATCTTAATTTCCATTTACAGGTATTCCTCTATATAATTTTCAAATTCTTCTGCAGACATCAGTACCTTACGAGGTTTCGTTCCTTCCTCCGGTCCGACAACCCCTGCATCACATAACTGATCCATGATTCTTGCAGCTCTGTTGAAACCGATTTTGAACATTCTCTGGAGCATACCGATCGATGCCTTTTCTTTTTCAATAATGAATTTACCGGCCTCCACAAAATAAGCATCCCTGTCGTCAGCCGAAGAACCACCGGTGCCCCCGGACATGCCTGCCGTATTTACCTGCTGTTCAATCTGGGAATTGTACTGCATTCCCGGATTCTTTTCTGCCAGGAAGTCAACAATACTGCTCACTTCTTCATCGGATACAAAAGCCCCCTGCAGTCTGGCCGGTTTCTGATATCCCTGCGGATAAAACAGCATATCGCCCTTTCCAAGAAGCTTCTCTGCTCCATTCATGTCAAGGATCGTCCTTGAATCAACACCAGAAGATACAGAGAATGCAATTCGTGACGGCATATTTGCCTTGATCAGACCGGTGATAACATTTACAGACGGTCGCTGTGTTGCAATGATCAGATGAATACCTGCAGCACGTGCAAGCTGTGCCAGACGACAGATTGCATCCTCCACTTCTCCAGGAGCAACCATCATAAGGTCTGCAAGCTCATCTACAATAATTACGATCTGCGGCATCTTCTCAGGGCGCTCTTCACCTTCCGGAATACGCATTCCCTCAACTTTGCGGTTATATTCCTGAAGATTTCGAACACTGTATTCTGCAAACGTATTGTAACGATTCATCATCTCTGTTACTGCCCAGTTCAATGCACCGGCAGCTTTTTTCGGATCCGTGACAACCGGAATGAACAGATGTGGAATACCGTTATAAACACTGAGTTCCACTACCTTCGGGTCAATCATGATCAATTTGACATCTTCCGGAGATGCTTTGTACAGGATACTTACGATCAGGGTATTGATACAGACAGATTTACCGGAACCTGTAGCACCCGCGATCAGAAGATGTGGCATCTTGGCAATATCCGTAACAACCGGTTTTCCTGCAATATCTTTACCAACTGCAAAAGACAGCCTGGACTTTGCACTCTGAAATTCCTGTGACTGAAGGATCTCTCTCAGCATAACAGCATGATTTTCTTTGTTCGGTACTTCAATACCAACAGCCGCTTTGCCCGGAATCGGTGCCTCAATACGAATGTCCGGCGTTGCAAGGTTTAATTTGATATCATCTGCCAGATTGACGATCTTACTTACTTTAACGCCCATTTCCGGCTGCAATTCATATCTGGTGACAGTTGGTCCGCAGCTTACATTCGTCACAGTTACATTCACACCAAAATTATGCAATGTATCCTGCAGCTTCTTCGCAGTCTTGCGAAGATGTTCATCGGAGTCTCCCTGTGATTTGCCATCTCCACGCTTCAGAAGTTTCAGCGGCGGATAATGATACTCACGCTTAACCACTTCATTCTGCTGTGTAATCTCTTTCTGGATATTTTGAATTCCACTTTCAATCTCCTGTTTGGAAGACTTCGGATTTTTGACTGACTGTGAAGCAGGTCTTGTCTCCGGCTGCGGCACAGATTCCGGAACATTCTCAGACACCGGCTCCTGCACCTGCTGTACTTCCGCATATGTTTCTACCGGCTCCGGTTCAGAATAGCATTCTGATAATTCCGGTACATCCTGCTCTGCCGTTGGCTGCACATAGCTATCTGATGATTCCTGATAAAATTCTTCCGGCTCTGCACGGTGAATCTCAAACATCGGAGTCTGTGGTGAAGCCATCGCCATCGTGTTCTCCACAGGCATATTCTCAGGCATCTCATCCTTCTGGTCCTGCCTCACAGTTTCCCCGTGTTCTGCATTTCCTGCAAAATCTGAAGTCATATCTGAAACTACAGCTACGGAATCTATATCTGTGGCAGTATCATTTTTTATGCCTTCTGCGGTCTTCTTATGATCTCTGAGCACTGTTTTACGATTCTTTTTCTTCTTTGCTTCCGGTGGAACAAGCAGCGTCCCTTCAAGAAATCCTGTAGATTTCTTCTCTTTAGCCGCAGCCTCTTCTCCATCATTGTTTTCCTGTGCCAGAGCCTCTTCCAGTTCGCGCACACGCTGCGCCTGCCGTTCTTCTCTCCTCTGTCTGCGTTCCTGCACACGAAGCTCTTTGCGAAGATCCCGCTCCGGCTGTCCCTCCATATACATGTCATGTCCATCTCTGGCAAGTGCACAGACTGCATCCCAGATACGGAATACAAAACCAAAAAATGATTTCTGCGTGATCAATATCAGAGAGATCAGAAGTACAAGAATAATAATCACATATCCCCCCGCAACACCAAATGCAGAAGTCGTAGAAATGCAGATAGCTCCACCAAGCACACCACCACCCGTTCTATATGTAGAACAGGTCGAATAATATTCCGACATTGTAGTACTGGACATATATCCCTCTGTCAACAGCTGAACCAGGCCGCACAGAAAAACAAAAAACACAAGCGCAGCAAGTGCTTTTTTGTATGCAAGAGGATTCTTACTGTTCGATACAAGAAATGCAGCACCAACAAAGATCAATACCGGAAAAACATACGCAAGCAATCCCATAATCCCGAAAGATGCCTTACTGATCGCAGCACCGACCACTCCACCCATGCCAAGATTACTGATGATCAATATGATCGAGGCCGCCAGAATTGTCAGCAAAATGATCTCTGTCTGGAATCCGCTGGTAACTCCCTGCTTTTTCACCTGTTTTCTGGTCTGTTTTTTTCTCGTATTTTTACGTCCGGAAGTGGCTTTTGCATTCCCTCTTCGGTTACTCTGTTTCTTTGCTGCTGCCATTCAGGCACCCCTCCTAATGATTCTTCATAAAAATCCGCCGGAAAATCAGAAAATCCTCCGGCAGAAATAAATATTCCCAATTATGCAAAATTTGCTACAAGCGCAATAATTCCCACAATAAAACAATAGTATGCAAAAAAGCGGAATTTTCCGTTGTGTACAAGTCTCAGGCATGCCCGGATTGCCAGACTTCCAACAACTGCTGCAATGATCATTCCAAATACATAAGAAAAGCCAAGCCCTACTGTCATATCTGCAGAACCAAACTGCCCAAGTTCCATGATCAGTGCACCGATAATTGCCGGAATCGACAAAATATAAGAATACTTCACTGCAAATGTACGGCTGAATCCGCTCATTAACCCGGCACTGATCGTCATTCCACTTCTGGAAAATCCAGGAAATACAGAAAGCCCCTGACAGATTCCGATCCACATGGCATTGGAAAAGCTTGCATCCTTAGCTGCTTTTGTGCCGCCTACCTGACTCAGATCAATTACCAGAAGAATAATCCCCGTGATCAGAATCCCAACACCCGGAAGAAGTTTTGAAGCTGCAGACATTGCAACAAGTCTGCGTGCTGTATATCCCAGAAACATCGTCGGAATCATGGAAACCATCAGTAGAACTGCAAATTTACGGTAGATATTGCTTATAATCTTTGCATAATGAAGCTCATCCCCGGTACGTCTGTTATGTATATAGAGATTTGCATTTCCGATCACATCCATAAACATTTCAATGGATTCCACTGCCAGTCTGCGTATATCCTTCTGAAAAGTCATAAAGATCGCAGCCAGTGTTCCGACATGAAGCATAACCTCCATGAGTACTCCGGTTCCATGTTCCATACCAAGTATATTCTGAACAAAACAAAGATGTCCAAAACTGCTGACCGGAAGAAATTCTGTAATTCCCTGCACTATAGCCAGTAAAATAATATAAAGAACTATCATATTTTTATCCTTTTCTTTCAACTAATCTGTACCATATTATCCGGCAAATTTCTCATAACCGCCTATAAAGGCATATTAACAGTGGATAGTATAACATATTCCCGAAAAACTTACAAGACAGCAAAAAAGAACCTGTGTTCTTATTCCATTCAAAAAAAGACCTTCCGACACATTTCTGTACCGGAAGGCCCCTGATTCATTTTATTTATTTTTCAGATATTCATCGATACCTTTTGCTCCAGCTTTACCAGCTCCCATAGCAAGGATAACTGTAGCTGCACCTGTAACAGCATCTCCACCAGCATATACGCCGTCTTTAGATGTCTTACCTGTTTCTTCTTCAGCAACGATACATCTTCTCTTATTGATCTCAAGTCCTTTAGTAGTAGAAGAGATCAGTGGGTTCGGAGAAGTACCAAGTGACATGATAACGGTATCAACATCCATATCATATTCAGAACCTGGAATCTCAACAGGACGTCTTCTTCCGGATGCATCCGGCTCGCCCAATTCCATCTTAACAACCTTCATACCGCTTACATGTCCGTTCTCGTCAACAAGGATTTCCTTCGGATTTGTAAGAAGATCAAAGATGATTCCTTCTTCTTTAGCATGATGAACTTCTTCTGCTCGTGCAGGAAGCTCTGCTTCACTTCTTCTGTATACGATATGTACTTCAGCACCAAGTCTGAGAGCAGTTCTTGCAGCATCCATAGCTACGTTACCACCGCCGACAACAGCAACTTTCTTACCTGCTGCGATCGGTGTATCATAAGAGTCATCGAATGCTTTCATCAGGTTGCTTCTTGTCAGGTACTCGTTTGCAGAGAATACACCGCTTGCGTTTTCACCCGGGATTCCCATAAACATCGGAAGACCTGCACCGGAACCGATAAATACAGCTTCAAATCCTTCATCTTCGATCAGCTGATCGATTGTTGTGGATTTACCGATAACAACGTTTGTTTCAAATTTAACACCGAGTTCTTTAACTTTCTCGATCTCTTTCTTAACAACTTTCTGTTTTGGAAGACGGAATTCCGGAATACCATAAACAAGAACTCCACCAAGTTCATGAAGAGCTTCAAATACGGTTACATCATATCCGGCCTTTGCAAGATCACCTGCACAGGTAAGTCCGGACGGACCAGAACCGATAACAGCAACTTTATGTCCGTTCTTAACTTCTGCTCCGACTGGTTTAATATCATGTTCCAGAGCATAGTCAGCAACGAATCTTTCCAGTTTACCAATAGAAACAGCTTCACCCTTCTTACCACGGATACACTGTCCTTCACACTGAGACTCCTGAGGACATACACGTCCGCAGATAGCCGGAAGTGCGGAAGATAATCCGATCACTTTATATGCTTCTTCAATGTTTCCTTCTTTGATCTGCTCGATAAATCCAGGAATATTGATGGACACCGGACATCCTTCTACGCATTTCGGTTTCTTGCAGCCCAGACATCTCTGTGCCTCTTCCATTGCTTCTTCCTGATTATATCCAAGACAAACTTCTTCAAAGTTTGTAGCACGTACCTTCGGATCCTGTTCTCTTACCGGTACTTTATTTAACATTTTTGCATCTGCCATTACTTGTCACCTCCGCACTGTCCGCATCCACCGTGGTGGGTATCGCCTTCCTGAAGCTTCAGTAATGCACGTCCTTCTTCAGTCTTGTACATCTGGCTTCTCTTCATAGCCTGATCGAAATCAACGAGATGTCCGTCGAATTCCGGTCCGTCTACGCAGGCAAATTTAATTTCATCGCCAACCTGGAGACGACATGCTCCACACATACCAGTTCCGTCAACCATAATCGGGTTCATGCTGACGATTGTGTGGATACCAAGCTTCTTAGTAAGAAGACAGACAAATTTCATCATGATCATCGGTCCGATTGCAACACAGACGTCATAGCTCTTTCCTTCGTTAGTAACGAGATCTTCCAGAGTCTTTGTTACCATACCGGAACGTCCATAAGATCCGTCATCTGTTGTAACATAAAGGTTGGAAACAGCTGCAAGTTCTTTTTCAAGAATAACCATATCCTTTGTTTTGGAACCAAGGATTACGTCTGCAGTAATACCATGCTCGTGAAGCCATTTTACCTGCGGATAAACAGGTGCTGTACCAACACCTCCGGCTACGAATACCATTTTCTTTTTCTTAAGTTCTTCGATGTCTTCATGAACAAATTCAGAAGGACATCCCAGAGGTCCTACAAAGTCACGGAAAGAATCTCCAGCTTTTAATTCGGACATCTTAATAGTAGATGCTCCAACTTCCTGGAATACGATTGTAATCGTTCCTTCTTCGCGATCATAGTCACAGATTGTAAGCGGGATTCTCTCGCCCTTCTCATCCATTTTTACGATGATGAATTGTCCTGGCTGACAATGGCTTGCAACACGCGGTGCGTGTACGACCATAAGATGAATCTTAGCTGCCAGTGTTTCAGCTTTTAAAATCTTATACATTGTTTCCCTCCTAGCATATTTTCATTCAATCCTCTAATAATAATACGCTAAAATCTGCTATATGACAAGGAAAACATTTATAAAGATGCATAAAAATGTCTTTTTTTTCACAATTTTTTATATTTTATTATTTTTCGCTTCAATCATCTCATGCAGTTTTGCAAGTGCCTCACGGATTCCTCCAATCTCATCAATCAGCCCTTCTTTTACTGCCTCCTCACCTTCCAGAAGCGTTCCGACATCCTTGACCAGCTGGCTGGTGTCCAGCATCAGTCTCTCCAGACGTTCCTTGGAAGCTCTGGAATGTGCCGCAATAAAGCCTGTGATACGGTCCTGAATTTTTTCCATATTCCGATAGGTCTGGGCCACTCCGATAAACATTCCGCTGGAACGCACCGGATGGATCACCATCGTTGCACTTGGAACAGCAAAAGAATAATCTGCTGACACAGCCATCGGCACACCGATTGAATGACCGCCGCCAAGAACCAGAGATACCGTCGGAATACTTAAAGATGCGATCATCTCTGCAATGGCAAGTCCTGCCTCCACATCACCGCCAACCGTATTCAAAAGAATCAAAAGTCCTTCCACGTTTTCATCGTCTTCGATCATTGCAAGTTTTGGCAGAACATGTTCATATTTTGTTGTTTTACTCTGCGACGGTGCAGCATCATGGCCTTCTACTTCACCAATGATCGTCAGAAGTTCGATCCGGTGTCTCTTCACATTCTGGTCAAGTGTCAACTCACCCATTTCCCTGATCTGCTCATTTTCTTTTTCTTCTTTATCCAAAGCCTGCTGTTTGTCATTCTCGATTTCTTTTTCAGACATAAAAAATACCTCCATGAAGATTCATGAAGGTATTTTGCGTCAAATTACGCTCTGTTATACATACAGATCATATCATTCGTTCCAGTTTGTCCAAACATCTGTAACATCATCGTCCTCATCGAGAAGATCCAGTGTTCTCTGCAGGTTCTTGACATCCTTTTCATCTGTCAGATCCACATATGTCTGCGGAACCATAGCAACCTGAGCTTCTACCATCGGGATTCCTGCTTTTTCAAGAGCTTCACGAACAGCACTGAAATCATCCGGAGCTGTCAGAACTTCGAAGCTGTCTTCTTCTTCGTTAAAGTCTTCTGCACCGGCATCAAGAGCTGTCATCATCAGTTCATCTGCATCCATCTCACCACATTCGTCTTCCAGTTCTTCTTTATCAATGATGATCTGGCCTTTCTGGTCGAACATAAAGGATACACATCCCTGTGTTCCGATGCTTCCATAACCTTTTGTGAATGCATTTCTTACATTACTTGCTGTACGGTTCTTGTTGTCAGTCAGAGTCTCAACGATGATTGCAACACCGTTCGGGCCATATCCTTCATATGTAGCACGCTCATAACTGTCTGCAGAATCAGCACCTGCTGCTTTTTTGATACCACGCTCAATTGTATCGTTCGGCATGTTGTTTGCTTTTGCTTTTGCGATAACGTCACGAAGTTTGCTGTTGTTATTCGGGTCCGCACCGCCGGCTTTGACTGCCATAACGATCTCACGGCCGATTACAGTAAATACTTTACCTTTTTTTGCGTCATTTTTTTCCTTTTTGTGCTTTATGTTTGCGAATTTTGAATGTCCTGACATTTTTCACTCTCTCCTTTTGTTTCTTTGTCATTTATTTTTTCGGCTCTTACTCTTCCGATGGTTCTGTTTCCAAGTGAAAGAATCTTAAATCTGTAGCCGTTTGCAACAATTTCTTTGTCCAGATCCTCCCTGGACGGAATATGTCCCAGAAGCTCTGTCAGATAACCGTTCAGCGTTTCCATTTCTACATCACCGAATTCAATATCCAGTTCCTGCTCCACATCATCCAGACTGGCAAGTCCATCAATAATGATACTGTTATCTACCTGTGTCCGAAATGTATCCCTGCTCTCATCGTATTCATCAAAAATATCCCCGACGATTTCCTCAATGAGGTCTTCCATCGTTACGATCCCTGCCGTCTGACCATACTCATCCACGACAACTGCCATATGTACCTGTCTGGCCTGCATGGTCCGGAAAAGCTGTCCGATATGTCTGGTCTCAGGAACAAAAGTCGCTTTCCTGATAAGCCCCGGAAGCTCTTTCAGTGGTTTGAACTTCGCCCATGGATTCTGTGTAAAGAATTTCAGTGCATCTTTGTAATGGATCAGTCCCCGGATATCATCCATATCTTCCCCACAGACCGGATATCGGGAATTTTCCTCTTCCATCATATGATTCACAACATCCTTGAGCAGATCATCCATCGCAAAAGCAGCCACACTGCTTCTGTGAGTCATAACCACACCCACTTCTTTATCTTCAAAAGCAAAAATATTCTGGATCATCTCTGCTTCATCTTTCTGGAGGACACCTTTCTCATGTGCCTCATCCACCATAGAGATGATTTCTTTTTCCGTAACAGAATCTTCCTGTTCCCTTTTAAAGAAATGAAAAACTCCGGAAAAAAGACCTTGGATCCAGTCTATAACCTTCGCCGGCCCCCTGCGGGGCAATCGACTGCCATCGTCCATTTTGTATCTATTCCTTCCGTAATTTGTTTAAAATCAGCACAATTACTGATAAAATATAGCACTTTAGCTTCTGTTCGTCAAGGATAACAGCCTAAAAAGTAAGTTCAAGGCTGATTTCAAGGGCATGATTCACTCGATCCAGCATTGTCTGGTCAAGATGGCATACCTTATCCTTCAGCCTTTTTTTATCGATCGTACGCAGCTGTTCCAACAAGATCACCGAGTCCTTCTCAATTCCATAAGAAGAAGCATCGATCTCAATATGCGTCGGCAGCTTTGCCTTATTCATCTTAGAAGTAATCGCAGCACAGATGACCGTGGGACTGTGTCGGTTGCCCACATCATTCTGAATGATCAGAACCGGGCGGACACCACCCTGTTCACTCCCAACTACCGGCCTTAAATCTGCATAAAAAATATCCCCTCTTTTAATTACCACACAATCACACTCCGATTCTTTTTTCTCTGGAATTAGTATTTCCATTTTTCTTCTGTGTATACATGCGTGGTGCTGCAGTTTATTCGAAGAAGGTCAGATCTCCCCATTCTCTGCCGTCTTTTATATAGACTCTCGGGACACGTTTACTGATATCGCAGGCAAATTCATAAGAAAATCTGCCGGACATATCGCCGAAAGTCTCAATGCTGATAAATTCGTCTCCGTCCCTGCCGATCAATGTTACCTCATCTCCATGTTTCACATCCGGAATATGTGTAACATCCACCATGAACTGGTCCATACAGACTCTGCCAAGGATCGGTGCTTTCTGTCCATGTATCAGAACCCATCCTTTATTAGACAGAGTTCTCGGATATCCATCCGCATAGCCGACCGGAATCGTTGCAACACGAAGATCGTTTTCGGAAGCAAATGTTCCGCCATAACTGATCGCCGTTCCTGCCGGAAGATCCTTCACATAAGCCACATGACTCTTCAGCTCCATCGCCGGCTTCAGTTTCACAATATCCCTCTCCACTTCATCGGACGGATAAATACCATAGATCGTAATTCCCGCACGGACCAGGTTCAGGTTTGCCTCTGGCATACGAATGATTCCCGCACTGTTCGAGCAATGCTTCAGCGGAATCTGTACTCCCGCCTTTTCCAGAAGGCCAGCAAACGCAAGATAACGTTTCAGCTGTTCTACTGCCGGAGCTTTATCCGTCTCATCTGCCCGCGCGAAGTGTGTAAACATACCTTCAATCTCAACATTTGGAAGTGCGGCGATCTTTTTGATCTCCTCAACGCTTTCCGGCTTATCTGCAAATCCAATACGGCTCATTCCGGTATCCAGTGCAATATGGATATGCACCTGTCTGCCCTGGCGGACAGCCTCATCAGAAAGGATTTTTGCCACATTATACTCACAGACCGTCAGGCGCACATCTTTTCTGATCAGTTCCTGGAAATACTCTTCAAAAACAAGTCCGAGAATCAATACCGGTTTCTCAATCCCGGCATCTTTCAACTGAATCGCTTCCTCTGCTGTCGCGGTCGCAAAACCCCAGATGTACTCATAGTCTTCTATAAGACGCGAAATCGCTTCTGCACCATGTCCATAAGCATCGGCCTTGATAACAGCTACGATCCTAGTACCATCTGCAATGTTTTTCTTCATTTCCTCAAAGTTATGAGCAATGGCATCCAGTGATACTACTGCTTTAACTCTCTCAAATTTTTTCATAATACCCTCCTCTTCCTGCCTGATCTGCTCAGATATTTCGGTATTCTATTTATTTTTCAAAACTTCTGAAGCTCCTCGTACAATATCTCCGGCCTTCATACCTGCTGTTCCTTTTTCTTTCGCTGCCAGATCTCCTGCCATACCATGAAGCAGTACTCCCAACGCAGCCTGTCTGCCTGTATCCGGCAGTTCCGTCCTTTTATTCAGGAACATTGCCAGCACACCTGCAAGAATTCCGGTCAGAACATCTCCACTTCCCGCAGTCGCCATTCCAGGATTTCCCGCCAGACTGATCCAGGTATTTCCATCCGGTGCTGCCGTCACGGTACATGCATCTTTCAGCACACAAACCGCACCGGTCTCTGCCGCCAGCTCCCTCGCTGCTGCAATACGGTCTTTTTGAAGTTCACTGACCTTTTTTCCTGTCAGCCGTCCCATCTCACCCATATGTGGTGTCATGACCACGCGGCTCGTAAGATACTGTTTCCATTCCGGATGCTGTGCCAGCAGATTCAGCCCATCTGCATCCAGTATGACTGGTTTAGCAGCTCCTGATGCTGCCTCCAGAAACCACCGTACTTTTTCGGCAGCCTGGTACGTAGTTCCAATTCCCGGGCCGATCACCACAATATCGCACCAGTCAAGATCTTTTGCAAAATCATCGCCACAGTCAAGCATTGCTTCCGGCAGCATTGTCTGCAGTGGAATCCGATTCTCTTCTGCCGTAACGATTTTCACCATTCCGATGCCCACTGCAAAAGCTCCCGACGCACTGAGGTAAGCCGCCCCACACATGCCCGGACTTCCGGCAACGACCAGAATCTTTCCAAAAGTTCCTTTGTTTCCATCAACAATTTTATCCGGCAGAAAATGAATATCTGTTTTTTCTGTCTGCCATAAATACGGTTTCACCTTATCACTTGCGTAGATGCCAACATCCGCAACGATCACTTTACCGGCAAACTTCCTGCCCGGATACAGGCAAAGGCCTGCTTTCCGAAATGCAAATGTCACTGTCAGATCTGCATGAAAAGCAATTCCAAGTTCTGCTCCTGTATCGCCATTTACTCCGGACGGAATATCAACAGCCACTTTCCAGGCATTCAACTGATTCAGTGCCATGATCACATCTCTGTAACTGCCCTCGACCGGACGACTCAGCCCAACGCCGAAAATGGCATCTACTATAGTAGTATATTCCTCTGTTTCCAGGTTATTCACAACCGGCATCTGACAGGCAGCTGCAATATCCAGCTGACGCTGCATTTCCACAGTCCTGTGATCCGGATTTCCCACCAGATACAGACTTGTACGATAACCATGCAGTTTCAGAATACGGGCAACAGCCACGCCATCTCCTCCGTTGTTCCCGCTTCCGCAGACACAGAGAATCCGTTCTTCCTGTTTTTTGTCTGCCAGCGTCCGTTCCAGTTCTTCTGCGACTTTCAGAGCTGCCCGTTCCATCAGGACACAGGAGGGAACCCCGATTCCCTCAATCATATTTCCATCAAGAGCTTTCATTTCTTTACAGGTCACAATCTGTTTCATTCTTTTTCCTCACCTGCCATAATTAGCATAAAAGGCCATTACGCAGCCTCCTTGCCATAAGGAGCCGGGTAACAGCCTGTCTGTCCGTCCTGCCATCACTTTATAAGTGCTGCTTATTTCTCATCGTCTATATGTTCCTGACGATACTGACTGAGATTATAGGATAATGTCATAAGACTCTCTGAAAGATGAACATTCTCCACGATCACATCATCCGGAGTATCCAGATCGATATGTGCAAAATTCCAGATAGCTTTGATTCCGTTCTCGATCAGAATCTCCGCCATATCACGTGCCTTATTCTTCGGCAATGTCAGAATTGCGATCTCAATATTGTTTTCTTTCATAAAGAAAGGAAGATCACTAATCATCTGAATCTCAATCCCACGAACCGCAATTCCCTCAAGTACCGGATTTACATCAAAAATACCGACCAGCTTGAATCCTCTCTTCTCAAACTCAACATAATTGGCAAGTGCCTGCCCCAGATTACCAGCTCCTACAATGATCATCGGATGCACGATATCCAGCCCCAGGATCTTACCGATCTCTGTATAAAGATATTTTACATTATAACCGTATCCCTGCTGTCCAAATCCCCCGAAATTATTCAGATCCTGACGTATCTGAGACGCTGTAACACGCATTTTTTTACTAAGATCATTGGAAGAGATTCTCTCTACATTGTCTTCCAGAAGTTCACCAAGGTATCTATAGTAACGTGGCAGTCTCTTAATCACAGCTTTTGAAATCTGTTTCGCTTCCACCGTTGTCCCTCCTTACACTTTCTCGTTAATTATAACGAATTGACATTTTGTTGTCAATCAATGTTGTCAAATATGTACAATTTTCATTGATTTTCCTTTACAAAGGCCATTTTTGCTTTTATAATCATACCGTATATTTACTTCGGAGGAATAACTATGATTTTATCATGTCAGGGTATCTCCAAATCCTTCGGTGAAAAAGTGATTCTGGAAGATGCCTCTTTTCATATAGAAGAACGCGAAAAAGCTGCTCTGATCGGTAATAACGGTGCCGGCAAGACCACACTTCTTCGCATTATAATGGAAGAGATCCATGCAGATGCCGGACAGGTAGTTCTTGCCAAGGACAAACGCATCGGTTACCTCGCCCAGTATCAGGATGTACAGGGACACCTTTCTGTATATGAAGAACTCTTAAGCACCAAACAGTATATCATCGATATGGAAGAACGCCTTCGTGCCATGGAAGTCCAGATGAAAAATGCTTCCGGCGAAGAACTTGACCGCCTGATGAACTCCTACACCCGCCTGACTCATGAATTTGAACTGGAGAATGGCTATGCCTACAAAAGCGAACTTATGGGTGTTCTGAATGGTCTCGGATTTACAGAAGAGGATTTTACCAAACAGGTGGCGACTCTTTCCGGCGGTCAGAAAACACGTGTTGCCCTCGGTAAACTGCTGATTTCCAAACCAGATATCCTTCTGCTCGATGAGCCTACCAACCACCTGGATATGGAAAGCATTGCCTGGCTGGAAACTTATCTTCTCAATTATCCTGGTGCTGTTTTCATTGTATCTCATGACCGCTATTTTCTGGACAAAGTTGTCACAAAAGTCATCGAGATCGATGCCGGACAGGTTCGTATGTATGCCGGTAATTACTCCGCTTATGCAGAGAAAAAAGCACAGCTTCGTGATGCCCAGTACAAGGCATATCTCAACCAGCAGCGCGAGATCAAACATCAGGAAGCCGTTATCGTCAAGCTGAAATCTTTCAACAGAGAAAAATCCATCAAACGTGCAGAGAGCCGTGAAAAGATGCTGAATAAGATTCAGCGGATCGACAAACCGATCGAAGTCCAGAGCCAGATGCGTCTTTCTCTTGAGCCACGCGTGGTCAGTGGAAACGATGTTCTTACCGTAGAAGATCTCGCCAAAAGTTTCCCGCAGCAGAAACTTTTTTCCAATATTTCTTTCCAGATCAAACGAGGCGAGCGCGTAGCACTAATCGGAAACAACGGAACCGGCAAAACTACAATGCTCAAGATTCTCAACGGACTTCTGGATGCAGACACCGGAAGCTTCTCTCTGGGTGCCAAAGTGCAGATTGGTTACTATGATCAGGAGCATCATGTACTTCATGCAGAAAAAACAATTTTTGAGGAAATTTCAGACACATATCCGACACTGACCGAGACACAGATCCGTAATATGCTGGCAGCATTTCTCTTTACCGGAGACGATGTATTCAAAGTGATCTCCTCTCTTTCCGGTGGTGAACGAGGCCGTGTTTCTCTTGCAAAACTGATGCTCTCAGAAGCAAACTTCCTGATCCTTGATGAGCCTACCAACCACCTGGATATCGCATCCAAGGAAATCCTGGAAGAAGCACTGAACAGCTATACCGGAACTGTACTGTACGTTTCTCATGACCGTTATTTCATCAACCAGACTGCAACCCGTATTCTTGATCTGACAAATCAGTCTGTTGTCAACTATATCGGAGATTACGATTACTATCTGGAGAAAAAAGAAGAACTGACTGAGAAATATGCTCCGACTGCACAGGAAGCCACCGAAGAAGCTAAAGAAGAAACTCCTTCTGAGGGAAAACTTACCTGGCAGCAGCAAAAAGAAGAACAGGCTCGCAAGCGTAAACAGGAAAACGAACTTAAAAAAGTCGAAAAACGTATTGAAGAACTTGAAACACGTGATAAAGAGATCGATGATACACTCGTCCTTCCGGATGTCTGTACGAATGTAGGACGCTGTGCGGAACTGAGCCGCGAAAAAGACAAGATTCAGGCAGAACTTGAAGAATTATATGAAAAATGGGAGGAACTTGCGTAACTGCAATTTTCTCTCCCACATTGCAAGAGCCACTGTATCGCAGTTGATACAATGGCTCTTTTGTGCGTATATTAAATCATTTTTTCCAGAGATTCTCTGATTGCAAGAATGAAATCACGGCTGTTCAGTACAGTCGGATTCTCAATTGTTGTGATCAGTGCAAGGTCTTTGGTCATCTTGCCACTTTCAATTGTAGAAAGAGTTGCTTTTTCCAGTTTATCTGCAAACTCTTCCAGTTTCTGATTGCCATCCAGTTCTCCACGTTTACGAAGAGCTCCTGTCCATGCAAAAATCGTTGCCACAGAGTTGGTAGAAGTTTCTTTTCCTTCCAGATGACGATAATAATGTCTCTGTACTGTTCCATGAGCTGCTTCATATTCGTAATATCCTTGAGGAGAAACAAGTACTGATGTCATCATTGCAAGAGAACCGAATGCAGAAGAAACCATATCGCTCATAACATCTCCGTCATAGTTCTTGCATGCCCAGATAAATCCGCCTTCGGCCTTCATAACACGAGCTACGATGTCATCGATAAGGCTATAGAAATAAGTAAGTCCTGCTTCTTCGAACTTATCCTTAAATTCTGTATCAAATACAGTCTGGAATACTTCTTTAAATTTTGCATCATAAGTCTTTGAAATTGTATCTTTCGCGCCAAACCATACATCCTGTTTTGTATCCAGTGCATAGTTGAAACAGCTTCTCGCAAAGCTTTCGATGGATGCAGTCATATTATGCATACCCATCGCAACACCAGGTGCCTTAAATTCCTGTACAAGGGAGCGTTTCTCTTCGCCGTCTTCAGAAGTATAAACAAGCTCAACCTTACCTGGTTTGTCAATGTACATCTCTGTATTCTTGTAAATATCTCCATATGCATGACGCGCAAGTGTAATCGGTTTCTTCCAGTTGCGTACACATGGCTCAATTCCCTTTACAACGATCGGTGCACGGAATACTGTTCCATCAAGGATTGCACGGATCGTACCATTCGGGCTCTTGTACATCTTCTTGAGATCATATTCGTCCATACGTGCATGATTTGGAGTGATCGTCGCACATTTTACTGCAACACCATATTTCTTAGTTGCTTCGGCGGCATCAATCGTAACCTGATCATCTGTTTCATTACGATAAGTCAATCCAAGATCATAATACTCTGTGTTCAGATCAATAAACGGAAGAAGAAGTTCATCTTTGATCATTTTCCAGAGGATTCTGGTCATCTCATCTCCGTCCATCTCTACCAACGGTGTCGTCATTTGAATTTTTTCCATAATACGTCTCCCTTGTCTGATATCTGATTTTTTGCAACTGTTTATCTCCGAACAATTGCCAATTTCCTACTATTCTATCCGAAAAAAGGAGTTCCGTCAATACTTTCAGTCTTTACTATGGTAAAATCATGCATTTTTATTTATACAATCATGTGCATTTCCTATAATGCCAAAAACTTTTTGCAATTGAACTTTCCCCATCCCTGCTGGTTTCTCGGCAGTCCCATATCATCGCAGCTGTCTCTCAGCATCATTTTAATTTCTACATTTGAAAGTAACGGATCTTTCTCCAATGCCAATGCAATTGCACCGGATACCAGCGGAGTCGACATGGATGTGCCGCTTTTCATGCTGTACAGGTTTCCAGCTCCCGGCGTACATGCCATAATCTGCCGCCCCGGTGCTACCAGATCCGGTTTACACACGCATTCAAATGTTGGTCCGCGCCCGGATACTGCCCGCTTTCCCGAGAGCATATCACTGGATCCCACCGTAATGATCTTTTTGCTGCATCCAGGTGCCGTCACGCTCCCCGGCTTCGGTCCCTGATTTCCTGCCGCCGCGACCACCACCAGGCCTTCATCCCATAATTTCTCCACCCCCTGCACCAGTACATCCTGATCGTTTCGTGTGCGATAAGTCGTTCCCACAGAAATATTAACAATTCGAATCCTGTATCGTTCCCTGTTCTGTAAAATCCAACGAAAAGCCTGCAGAACATCTTCTTTATTTCCATTCCCAAACCGGTCGAGTACTTTGAGTGCTGATATCCTGCTGCCTGGTGCCATCCCCTTATATTTTCCCATGGAGGCTCTGCCACTCCCGGCCAGAATTCCGGCTACACAGGTTCCATGTCCATTGTCATCATATGGAGATTTTTTATGCGCTATAAAATCCGCAAAAGCACAAATTCTGCTGTCAAAATCCATATGCGGATAGATTCCCGTGTCAAGAATTGCCACTCCGATTCCCTTTCCTGTATAAAATGACTCGTTCATGCATATACTCCAGATAAAGGTTTCTATATTAATATATTCCAGTTTCAGTGAAAGGGGGTGCGGAATTTGATCATTGTAGCACTTATTGTGTTTTTCTGCCTGCAGGCATTTGTGCTCTTCTGCTGCCTCGCCGCCGGAAATGACCCCGGATCACAGGAAATATCCGACCAGGAACAGATGGAATATATCCAGATGTGGATGAAAGATAAAAAGCGGAAAGCCTGATGGTTTTCCGCTTAAATGTTAAATCTTTATTCAACCGTTACGCTCTTTGCAAGGTTTCTCGGTTTATCTACATCAAGACCCTTGGCAACACTTACATAGTATCCCAGCAACTGCAGTGGAATGACTGCAAGGGATGTTGCAAAATGCGGATCTGTCTTCGGCATATATATGGTGAAGTCCGCAGTATCTTCGATATTATAATTTCCAAATGTAGTCAGGCCCATCAGGTATGCGCCACGGCTCCTGCACTCAACCATATTGCTGACTGTTTTTTCATAAAGAGCCGGCTGTGTAAGGACGCCGATCACCAGTGTACCGTCTTCGATCAAGGAGATAGTTCCGTGTTTCAGCTCACCTGCTGCATATGCCTCAGAATGGATGTAACTGATCTCTTTCATCTTCAGGCTGCCTTCCAAACAGATTGCATAATCAATGCCACGACCGATGAAGAATACATCTTTTGCATTCGCCTGTTTAGATGCGAACCACTGGATGCGTTCTTTGTCATCGATGATTCTCTGGATCTTATCCGGCAGAGTTTCAAGTTCTTTAATATATGCCGCGTACTGTTCCTCGGAAATCATACCTTTTACTTTTGCAAACTGAATAGCCAACACATAAGCTGCAATCAGCTGTGTGCTGTACGCTTTTGTTGTTGCAACAGAGATTTCCGGACCAGCAAGTGTATAGAAGACATTGTCTGCTTCACGTGCAATAGAGGAACCAACCACATTCACAATGCCAAGTGTACGGATGTTGTTTTCTTTGCAGAGACGCAGTGCTGCAAGGCTGTCTGCAGTCTCACCGGACTGGCTGATAATGATTGCCAGCGCTTTCGGATTCAGAATCGGATTTCTGTAACGGAATTCGGATGCCAGCTCAACACGAACTGGAACACGAACCATATCTTCAAATACATACTGTGCAGCCATTCCCACATGATATGCAGAACCACATGCGATAATATAAATCTGGTCAATGTCCTGAATATTTTCATCTGTAAGTCCGATTTCAGAAAGATCGATCTGTCCGTCTTTCACAACAGAACTCAAAGTGTCCTGAACTGCTTTCGGCTGCTCGTGGATCTCTTTCATCATGAAATGCTCGAAACCGGCTTTTTCTGCTGCTTCTGCATCCCACTCGATTGTTTTCATCTGTTTCTGAATTTCTTCGCCATCCAGGTTATAGAATGTGATCTCACCTTTACGAACGCGGGCCATCTCCAGGTTTCCGATATAATATACATTTCTTGTATATTTCAGAATAGCCGGAACATCAGATGCAACGTAAGACTCTCCATCAGAAATACCCAGAATCATCGGGCTGTCTTTACGAGCTACATAGATTTCTTCCGGATAATCTTTAAACATGATTGCAAGTGCGTAAGAACCACGGATACGGACCATTGCATGATTGATTGCATCAACCGGAGTTCCCTCATATTTTTTATAATAGTAATCTACCAGTTTAACAGCAACTTCTGTATCGGTCTCAGAATAAAATGCATAACCTTTGCGAAGAAGTTTATCCTTCAGCTCCTGATAGTTCTCAATGATTCCGTTATGAACTGCAACAACATTTCCATCATCACTTACATGTGGGTGTGCATTGTTCTCAGACGGTTCGCCGTGAGTTGCCCATCTGGTATGTCCGATACCACAGGTACCCGGAACAGATTCTCCGTCATTTGTCTTCTCGGATAAAACCTTCAGACGTCCTTTCGCCTTAATGACTTCTGTCTCACCTTCGCCATCACGAACCGCAATACCCGCGGAATCATATCCACGATATTCCAGCTTAGAAAGGCCATCCAGAAGGATCGGAGCTGCCTGATGACATCCTGTAAAACCAACTATTCCACACATAAATATTTCTCCTCTTCTCTTCTTAACTTTATATAAAGCAAACTATAATGTAAAAAATAAGCACAATTTTATAAAAGCCAAATTTTGGTCTATCATAACACAAAAACTGCAGGAGTTCAAGTTTATCTGCAAATGCCTGCAATTACCATATCGAATGGCAGTCATCTCATAATAATATATGCCGTGTAGATCAGATACATTGCCACCATGGCAATACCCTCGTTTCTTGTGATCTTCCTGTCACTTCTGGCAAAAAACCAGACTACGACAGAAAAGCCGACAAGGACCAGAATATCGATCACATTTTCACTGATCAGTGACACCGGACTGATAGCAGATGCAATACCAAGGACCATCAGAATATTAAATATATTCGATCCGACTGCATTTCCCACTGCCATATCAACTTCATTTTTGCGTGCCGCAACCACAGAAGTAACCAGTTCAGGAAGTGACGTTCCAATTGAAACGATCGTCAATCCCACAAGTGTCTGGCTCATTCCCAGATCTATTGCGATCCTGCTTGCCGCATCAACTGTCATATCCCCACCAAATGCAATTGCCACTGCACCACCAACAATGCAGAGAATACTCTTTGGATAAGACAACAGTTTCAGTTCTCCATCTTCCAGCTCCTCAACTGCTTCGATCTCAACTTTTTTCCCTTCGGCCCTTGCTTTCATTGCAGTCCGGATCATATAGAAAATATATCCCGCAAATGCGCCCAGAAAAACAGCTCCGTCCAAATGGCCCAGTGTCATACCATGTGCATCCCCCCATGCAAGATATCCAAGTCCCAGAAGGATCAGCGCACAGATAACAGAAAGCGGGATATCCCTCGCGATCGTATCCTTCTGCACCATGATCGGTGTCATTATCGCACAAACACCGATCACAAACATCAGATTAAAAATATTAGATCCGACTACATTACTGACTGCAAGTTCATTATTGTGCACCAATGATGCAGTCACACTGACTGCAGTTTCCGGAAGGGATGTTCCCATTGCAACGATCGTCAGCCCGATGATGATTGAAGGAACTTTCAGTTTCTTTGCAATGCTGGAACTTCCCTCTACAAAAAAATCTGCTCCTTTGATCAGGAACACAAAACCTATGATCAAAAACACGATTACCAATGCAAACGGTGCATTATTTATATATTGCTCCATGAATGGCTCCTTTCATTGTAGTTTACACTACAAAATGTTATACTTTTGCTGAACATTATCGCACATAAAGTTAAGGAGAACAAGACATGCAGATAACAAAACCTACTTTTTATAAAGAATTTTCCTGTATCGCAGGTGCCTGTCCCGATACCTGCTGTGCCGGATGGCAGATCATGATCGATGAAAAAAGCCTCCAGAAATACCGTAGATTCAAAGGTCCTTTTCGAAACAGACTTCACAATGACATCGACTGGAAAGAACATTCTTTCTGTCAGTATGACAAACGCTGTGCATTTCTGAATGAAGACAATCTCTGCGATATCTACAGCGAAGCCGGTAAAGATATGTTATGCGACACCTGTCGAAAATATCCACGTCACATTGAAGAATTTGAAGGACTGCGGGAATACTCCCTGTCCCTCTCCTGCCCGGAAGCCGCGAGAATTTTTTTATCCCACAAAGAAAAAATCACATTCTTCACCAGAGAAGTCGCAGCACCGGAAGAAACTTTCGATGACTTCGATTATTTTCTTTTTACCGCTTTGATGGACACCAGAGACTATCTTTTCTCTGTAATTCAGGATCGCTCCATACCGGTCAGATTACGCCGTCAGAAACTTCTGGCATGTGCGCATGATTTCCAGCTCAGTCTGGACAAAAATGAGCTGTTCCAGTGGGAAGATATCTGCGGTCGGCATCAAAAATCCGGATATGGCGAGAAATTTCTGAATAAGATCCAGAAATGGAATAACGATTGTCTGGTAACTTCTGAACAGCCCTGCAAAGATTATACCGCTGATACAGCCTCCCTGCTTGCCCTGAGCAAACAGATCTGGCGCACAGTTATCCCGCAGATGGAAGTTCTTCGTCCAGGCTGGCATACATACCTTCGGAAAACTCTCGTTCCACTTTATGATTCCTGCCAAAGTGATACGGAGCTTACAGAAATTTATGCCGCCTTCGCACACGATTATCCAGACTGGACGGTTCACGAAGAACAGCTTCTCCTCTACTGGATCTACACCTACTTCTGTGGAGCCGTTTATGACGATCAGATCTTTGCCAAAGCAAAAATGGCTGTCGTCTGCACCTTCATGATCCACGAACTTGCCGTAGGAACCTGGTTAAAAAATGACCGTCATTTTACCTTTGAAGATATGATTTCCATCTGCTATCGATTCTCAAGAGAACTTGAACACTCCGATCCGAATCTCAATGAAATGGAACGCCTGATGGATGAAGAAGATGTGTTTGATTTCAGGAATTTACTCAAAATATAAAAAAATTCAGGAGGCCGCAAAGGTCTCCTGCTTATCTTGTATGGACTTATCATAAAAACATCAGCCCAGGCGCCCTTCTTCATACATCAACTGATCATGTTCAAAACTCTTCATATACCTTAGCATTGACTCTATTAAAATCCTCTTTTTCGGCCTTGCGAAATATCATTTTGTACACCTTTTTACTCATGCAACTCCAACGGCAATCCGTCCGGGTCATGAAAGAAAGTATACCGTGTGAACTCCTGAAGTTCAGTTTGTCCACACGGCATTATATCCCTCAGCATATGGATGATTCAACTTTCCAAAATCTTCTCCTGATTTCAGACTCCTGCTGTCAATGATTGCATGATAAAATCTCAACCTTTTCGGGAAAGCTGAAATATCCTTCACCCTATTATTCTGATCCGGTTCTACATCATCTGTTCCTATAACCGTTTTTAGTGCATCACAGGCTGCCGTAAAATTCAGACCTTGACTAATCCAACAATTTTCCTTCTCTATACGACCATTCAAGATAATCTGGATTTTGATAATACAAATCTGTATTAAAGTCTGATATCTTATCACTGATAAAAGAAGTAAATATTTTCATCAATTCCCTCACCTCATCTCCTGGTCTTGCACAATCCTCAATCATAATACTGTAAAGTTTTCCTATGTCCAGATAACTCGGCACAGAATATTTACAGCTCGAAATGGTATCAAAATCTCCGTTCTTTATTTTATAATATTCTATCACCTCATCACTTACCTGTTCAAAGCTAAGACAATGATCAACCTCTGCATCATACAAAAGTTTCTTTACTCCTTCTTCACCCATAGCTTCCACAATATCTCCTCGATGATTTCGAGTCTTACGTGCAATATATTCAATCAACGCGCATACATAAAAATAATCATTTCTTTCTTTATCTGTCATAGATTACCTCACTCTTCAAAAAAGTTAAACAATCAAGCGCCGACAGTGTATGAAAACTAATTTGATGCGTTGGATATTTAAACTCTGCCAATACCCAAAACTGCTTTCTGGTAATTCGACCTGTCAGGAAATCATTCACATAATTCCATACAGTATCATTTGCCATAGGCCCCTCTACCACATCATACAAATGTGTCTTACCACTTCTGCATTCAGCAATAAAATCCAACCAATCATCTGATATCTCTGAAAATTTCAATATTTTTAGATTTTCATTTGGCTGATAATCATAATAATTGATTATTGGTTCTCCCATTCCCCTATTCGCCCATCGTACTGCCTGCTGCATATTATTTGTACAATAAAATCCCCAAGAAAAATCTTTCGTATATTTTGCTTTTCTAATTTCTGGATATTTCACAATTTCCTTACTTGCATGATATAATTCCACCAACTGTCACCTCCACAAGATAAAAAAGGTCCCACGAACTCATTATTTATAGAAATAATGATATCATGAAACCATTTTTACGTAAAGCGAGTTTTCCCAGATACCACAGATAGCCACGGTTTCCCGTGGCTAAATGCATTATAAATCAGAGAATAAATCTCCCTTATATGTACCATCCTCCAGCATCTTACTGAAGCTTTCTTTTACTGCTGCAACATCCTCTTTGTAAGTCATTCCATACCAGGTGTCATTGGTACGCAGCACCTTCACAGACATCTTTCCTTCTGATAACAGTTCTCCGATAAATGTCGGAATCAGATATTCTGCTTTCAGCGGATTCACCGGAACTTCTTTCTCAAAGAATTCTTTAAATCCCTCTTCCAATGTTTTCAGGAAGTCAGGAGTAAGTCCCCACATATTCATAGAAACTAAAGAATCAACATCCAACTTCACTCCATCTGCTTCTGCACCCTCTGTGATTTTAATGATATTCTTTGTTTCTACAACTTCCGTCAGGTTGTTTTCCGCATCCATTTTACAGATACCACGAGTAACTCCGCCATTATCTGACAAAGTATTTTTCAGAACAAATCCAGCCATACAGGACTGTCCACCATTTACCAGATACTCATGAACCGCACGGAATCCTTCCTTTCCATAATAGTCATCAGCATTGATAACAATAAATGGAGTTGTCAGCACAGCCTTTGCAGCAAGTACAGCCTGACCAGTTCCCCACGGTTTTGTTCTGCCTTCTGGTAATACTCCAGGAATATCATTGATATCCTGAAAAGCATAATCTACAGTCACATTATGCTCGTTGCAGATACCTGCAATTCTGTCACCAATGACTTCTTTAAATTCATTCTCAATATCCTTACGGATAATAAAAACCACCTTGTTAAATCCGGCTTCGATTGCATCATGAATTGAGTAATCCATGATGATGTGTCCTGTTGCATCTACTGGTTCTAACTGTTTAATTCCACCACCGAATCGAGATCCGATACCGGCTGCCATGATAAGTAATGTTGTTTGCATGGGTGTTTTCTCCTTCTTCTGTTACTGTAATTCTCTTTCACACATATCCAGTGCAGATGCAATAACTGCATCCATGTCATAATACTTATACTCGCCCAGACGACCACCAAAAATCACTTTTTCTTCAGCATCGGCAAGTTTCTTATACTCTGCATAAAGTGCACCATTCTTCTCATCATTTACCGGATAATATGGTTCATCTCCCGGTTTCCACTCAGAACTGAATTCACGACTGATGACCGTTTTCGGAAGATCATTGCCCTGTTCATCCTTACCAAATTCAAACCATTTATGCTCGATGATTCTTGTCCATGGTGTTTCGCGGTCTGTATAATTGACTGCTGCATTTCCCTGGAAATTAGGCTTATCAAGCGTTTCTGTTTCAAAGCGAACAGAACGGTATTCCAGCGTACCAAGTTTATAATCAAAGTATGCATCAATAGCACCTGTGTATACAACTTTATGTGCCATTGCATCAAATTCTGCTTTATTTTCCAGATAATCTGTATTCAACCGTACTTCAATACCATCCAGAAGATTTGCCACCATCTTCGTATAGCCACCTACCGGAATTCCCTGATACAGTGCATTAAAATAATTATTATCAAATGTCAGCCGCACCGGAAGACGTTTAATAATGAAAGACGGAAGATCTTTACAATCACGACCCCACTGTTTTTCGGTATAACCCTTGATAAGTTTTTCGTAAATATCACGACCTACCAAAGAAATTGCCTGTTCTTCCAGATTCTTCGACTCAGTGATACCAGCCTCTTTACGCTGCGCTTCAATCTTAGCTTCCGCTTCTTCCGGTGTTACAACTCCCCACATCTTATTGAAAGTATACATGTTAAACGGAAGGCTATATAACTCTCCCTTATAATTTGCAACAGGACTGTTCGTAAATCTGTTGAACTCTGCAAACTGTGTAATATATTTCCATACTTTCTTATTATTTGTATGGAAAATATGTGCACCATACTTATGTACATTAATTCCTTCAATTTTCTCTGTATAAATATTTCCGGCAATGTTTGGACGTTTGTCAATCACCAGCACTGATTTTCCTGCTTTTTTAGCTTCATGAGCAAAGATTGCGCCATAAAGGCCAGAGCCAACTACTAAATAATCATATTTCATTTTTCAACTTCTCCTTTTGCTTCTTTAATTTAAAGGTTTCTAATATTTCAATAACCATTTCCTCTTTAAAAGCCAACAATACCAGCGCATACGCCCCAAAGAACAATAACGCTGATATTACTAAAGTTATAAAATTTCCCAGTCCCAACAGCTTAACCCACAATGATGCCATACTTCCCAAAACTAATGCTATTGCTATCCTTATATAATGAATCTGCTTAAATGAATCTCTAACTTCATTTTTTAAAGCCCAATACTGAACAACTAAAACAGCAAATTCTGCAACTAATGTGCCTATTGCCGCTCCTGTTGATGCATATTTAGGAATCAACAATGCATTTACAATAATATCAACTATTGCACCTGCAATCTCAGAATATAATACAGTTTTTTCTCGGCCCATCGGAACCAGTATTTGTATTCCTAATATATTCGTTATTCCAATCAAAAGTAATGTAGGCATAATTACTTGCATTGGCACTACAGCTCCTGCGTAGGCACTTCCCGACAAAAAGTATATTCCCTCTTTTGCATAATATATAAAATAAATCATCAGAGGTGTTGCAATAAGCACTACAAAATTCAGTGCTTTTTTCGTAATTCTCCGAAATTCATCCAATTTTCCCTGTTGAATATAATAAGAAGCTCTAGGAAGCAGTACAGTTCCTAAAGATGTTACAACACTTACAAGAATTATTTTTATTTTCACCGCCGCATTATAATACCCTACATCAGTATCGGTTGACATAAAGCCCAACATTACAGTATCAAGATTTGTATAAATCGTTGTTGCACACGACATAGCAAAAAAAATCAAAATTGGTTTCATATGACGTTTAAAATCATAGTTCCCAATTGGTCTTAAATCTACATATTTATGTGCATTAATTAAATTCATGATATTAGACGCAGATGCAGCAAAAATTGTTATACCTCCATATATAACATAATCCTTCTGTTCATGCACTAATAAAAACATAGCTATTAATGCTACAAATTTAAAGATAACTGATCGTATAGTAATATATGTATACTGTTCTAATGCTTTATAAAGCCATTCCATTCCAATAGTAGTTAATATGATAGTAAAACTCAGCAGTACATATAACGCTTTTTCTTCTTGAAATCTGGGTACCGCATATAAAGCCATATATAAAACCACATACGAAACTATACTCATAATTAAATTGATACATAACAATTCCTGTACTACTTTTGATAGCTCCTCTCGGTTATCTCTCACCTTTGCACATGCCCTAATGCCATATGTCGGAATCCCCAGTTGTGCAAACATTGAAAAATATGTAACTACCGAAGTAGCAAACGAAACCTTTCCCGTCCCTGTTGGTAATAATATTCGAGATACATATGGAAAAGTAATCAACGGAAAAATAAAAGATGACATTGTTAAAATAACATTCATTACAAAATTCATTTTTAATGATTTATTTTTTTTACTCATTTTTCTTCCACACTATTCTCTCATTATACTACTTACTAATTCTCAAATCATCAATCATATCTTCATACATGTCTTGTAAATTATATTGTGCTTTCCACCCTAATGCTTGTAATTTTGAAGAATCCAAATTCATATGTAAAACTGGGGCATAACCAAATTTTTCCATATCCTTCTCATTCTCAACCACTACCTCTATTTTATTATGTGAACATACTTTTGCAACCATAGTTGCCATCTCATAAATTGAACAATATGTATTTTCATTCGCAGCATTATATGCTTCACCTATTCTTCCCTTTAACAGCACTGTTAAAATCGCATCTGCTGCATCATATGTGTGTAAATAACTTCTCTTGGTTTCACCCTTTGTGTGTAAAATTATATTTCTATTTTCAAGTACACATCTTGCAAACTCAGCAAAAACACGTCCATCGTTATATTGAACACCTGCTCCAAAAGTTTGAGTCAAACGTACAATTTTGGCTGGTATTTTGTATTCAGTGGCATAAGAAACACATAAATTTTCACACATTCTTTTACTTTCAGGATAACATGCTCTAACCTCTGTTGTATTCAAATTAGTATTACTATTTTCATCTATTTTTTTATCTGTTGAAGGTGCGCCATACACTTCCATGCTCGAAAGATATACAAAACTTTCAACCGGATTTTCTCTCGCAAACTCTAATAAATTCCTAGTTCCTTCTAATGCCGTTACAATTGTTTCAACTGGTTTCTCGACAAAATCTTTACTAGAAGTAATACTAGCCCCATGAATTATATAATTCACTCCAAAATTTCGAGGTGTAAGACTCAATATATCGGTCACTAAATAATGGTAATAGGCCGTTTCTTTTCCCAATATTCTTTCGGCCTTTTTTTTATCTCTTACCATGGCAACTACATTAATATTCAAACTAGAATTCTTTAATTTTTTTATAATTGCCTGACCAATTAAACCTGTCGCTCCTGTAATTAAAATAGTTTTTCTCTCAAGATCATTTAACTCCATAACTTATTCTCCTAAACACACTTTCTGGTCTATTCAGTTCCATTTTCAATATAAATACTTAAAATGACATTTCTTTAATACTGCTGAAATAAGAATTGCAATTAACAGCGATATTATAAATCTGCTAAAGAACAAAAATGCAGCCCCCATATTAGTATTAAAAATCATTCCTCCAAACACTGAGTATTCGCAAAACAAAAGTACATAATTAATAGGATCAGAATATAAATATATTCCAAAAGAATATTTTTTTATATAGCCATATAAAATATTTTGACAAACTTTCGTTTTCGTTAAAAGCACTGCTGTCATATAAGTCGCAAGCATTCCAAGTAATGCCAAAACAATTTTCAAAATACCATCAAAAATACTATTTAATTCTATATGTTTTAATCCATAAAACAAAATGACAAAAATCAAGTAATTACAAATCATAATTTTAAGACTAATTTTTTCTTTAATCTTACTTCTAACTTTTTCAAACCAATACCCAACGCAGAACCATAACAAATAAATACAAATATTTTTTATCAAATTATTAGTGATATGTTCTTGTAATATATTTAATATAGCAAAACCCACTAATTGTATATATAAAGGAATATTTATTTTCTCCACTTCATAATATATTGCAAATATAAAAAACAATGTAGGCAAGAACCATAAATAAGTATTCCCTTGAATCAATAGTTGACCTATAATTGCATCCTTAAAAAAATTTTCAGTTCCATCCCAATATTGCGAGATATATTTTAAAGGTATATCATATACTATTGTCACAATAATAAATGGAATAATCAAACGTTCAAACTTCTTTTTTAATAAATTTTTTAAACTATTCCTTTTCTGAATACCATTTTTAAACAGAGCACCACTCAGCCCCATAAATAATGGCATATGAAATGCATACAACATTTCTTTTATCTGTTCTAAACATCTATATATGAAAGGAGTTGTACTTACATATCTTGCATAATCAATCCCCCCATAAGCTGACTCAATTCTATAATACATGCAATGACTTACTACAACCAAGAGAGTAACTCCCACCCGCAAAATATCATATTCCAAAATATGTTTTTTTTCATTCATTAATGCTTTCACCTATTCTAAACCATATATCTGTGCATTCTCTTTAGCTTCCAGTATTGCACGCATTGTATAATAATCATCTGGTGTAGTAATTTTTATATTTTCATAAGGTCCATCCACCATATACAATTTATATCCATAATGTTGCATCATCGTACATGAATCTATAAAATCATTCTTCCCTTCTTCCCGAGCTTTTTCATGTACTTCTAAAATATCCCTTAACCAGAAACACTGCGGAGCCTTTGCAACTCTAGATTTATCTCTCGCTGGTACTTCTTCTATATAATTATTTTGATTTACTATAGTAATAGTTTCCTTAACAATCCCTGCTGTAATTGCACTTCCTTTTTCCCTAACGCAATCAATGCAATCTGTAAGCAATTTATCATTAATCAAAGGTCTAACTCCATCATGAATCAACACAATCGTTTCATCTAAATTATCGGTAATCTCTCTTGCAGCACACAAAGCATTATATATAGACTCTTGTCCATTCTTTCCTCCAGGTACAATCTTTTTCACTTTTTCAATTCGATACTTATATATTATATTTTTTAAATATGGAATCCATTCTTCTACACATGCAATAACAATGCCATCTATATTAGAATTATTTTCAAAATATTCCAATGTATAAATAATAATAGGCTTATTATATAATTCCAAAAACTGTTTAGGTTTATCTTTACTGTGCATCCTCGAGCCAATTCCTCCCGCAAATATTGTACCTATATTCATCTACTTTTTCCTCCTGCATAATTCTTTTTAAACACGATTTTTTTGTCTCCAATTTTAAATCCACCTATAAACATGATAGCAATCCACCATGATATTAAATATTTATAAAATGATAAATTCAATATTGAAGAAAATAATCGTTCTCCAAAAAATGAAAATGTCTCTAAAAAAAGAATATAACTATTTAATATAATAATATAATTAAATGTTTTCCATTTTCCACTTAATATTTTTTCATACAGCAATTGAACAATGCATGCACATATCACAGGCATTACAACAGCCCCTCCAAAATATCCAAAATCATAAACAAACGGACCAAATGTAGTGTATACATTTCCCATACTTATTCCATTTACACGTCTGAAAGAAAGCATGGACTGTATATTCCACCCTAAACTATATTTTGTGTCCAACCAATTTAATAATACGCCAAATGTTTGACTCCCCCATATTTGTCTACTTTTCTTATACTCATTTATGAATAGATCAAGATTTTTTATCTCCGCACCAAGATATTTTGCTACTTCATCCATTGCAGTTGTTGTATTAGCTACTACTGCATTTCTCCCTAAAATATCACCTGAAGCTTTAAAAGTAATAAGAATTCCCGCAACTATTGCCAACATTAATACTATGTGTTTAAATTTAATATTAACCTTCCAATTATTATATTTACGTTGAAATACCATATAAAACACAACAAAAGCAATAATCAACTGAATAGCTTCTCCTCTTGCCCCCAAAATAACACTATTAAATATACCCAAAATGTAGCTTACAAGCATCAGTAAGAAATTGCGAACCTTAAACTTTCCCGCAATATTATTCGCAATAATATATGCCCACATATAACTCACCGCTATAGAAAAAACACGTAAATTTATTGCCAAATTAGAAATTCCAACATTATAATCCGAAAACATAGAATAACTTCTATAATAATACATTATAACATTCAAATTTCCACTAATTCCATATCTCGATAAAGAGGACCGCATACTCCTAATTACAACAAGCAAAGATATTACTTGAATCAAGATAACCACTATTATTTTCCAAGCTTTCGAAGCAATAGGAACACTTTCATTCTTTACTTTTCTAGCTCTTTTTAATTTATTCTTTCCATATGAATAATGTATTAAAATACATGTCAAAATATATGATAAGCATCCTATGAAAACCACTAAAAATGTATTTAAGCTCAAAGACAATGACCATTTGTCGGCGTATAAAGCAGCACATAATACCGCCACACAAAATGGTGCTGTAAACAAAAATGCAGGCGAAATCAAGTCTTTTCCCATTGATCTATAAACTATATACAACAATATTAACAAAAAAATCAATAATATATATATCAGCATAGATACCCCTTAAAAATGAAATCCTGGTTTATAAAGTACATGTTTCCCTAATCTGTTATTCAATGCATCTTTATGAGCATTTCTAAATAAGTTTCGTTCGTCTTTAGAATTTTTCGAAATAAAGCTTACATCTAATATGTATCGTTTAATCAATCGCATAAACAAATACCGTTTAGGAAAATATTGTTTTAAAATATATAATTGATTTCTGCGATTATAATAATTATGCCAGCCAATAGCTCTATTTTCCACTCCCGGCGTATCATGTATAAATTTGCTATTTGAAACACAAATTAACTTACCCGTCCTTTTTATTCTAAAACTATGCTCATTATCATCCCCATATATGAACAAATCTTTATTTGTTGTACCTACTTTTTTTAATGAAGATACCTTTATCATTGTTCCGACATATGAAAATAAATCTATGTCAAATGCTTCTTTTCTATACTCACTTGAATCTACTCCCACAAATTTTACCGAAAAACATTTTTTTTCAATTCTACTCCTATGTGCTTCATGAATTTTTCCATGATTAATTACAGTGCTTGATAATGCTGCAACATTTTTCTTTTCTGCATCAGATAGTTTTTCATAGTATTCACATAATTTTTCAAGTGCATCTACTTCCGGAAAAGCGTCATCATCAGACACTAATAGCCATTCTGCATCCAGCTTCTTAGCATTAATCCTTTCTAAAGCTAAATCCATGCCTGCTCCAAAGCCGCCAGCTCCTCCCGTATTCTCTGCTAAATGTAATACACTTTTTTTATACTTTCCCTCTTCTCTACACCAATTCTCCAAAAATTCTTTTGTTCCATCATTACTGCAATTATCAACTATAATCATTTCCTCAATTGCTTTAATTTGATTATCGTAACATTTTAAAGCTATTTTCAATTTTTCTAATCTATTGTATGTAACCAAAATTACAGCTATCTTTGTTTTCATTTTTCGCCTCTCACATATAATTATTTATAATATAGTTATAATAACTATTTTCTTTATTCTCTTCAATATTTTTATATGACAACTTATGTATATTGGAATTCCGAAGAATATGATCAAAAACTTTTTCATCAAATTCTTCATTTAAATTTTTTCCAAGCAAATGAGGATATGTATTAGACATATATGGCATTAAATCAAATTTCTTTTTCAAATCATTACATGTTAATAATTCAGTTACCATTAAATGAAATAAGAAGTAATCCTCAACCACTTGCTTAGACTTCCAAAAATTATATAAACTTTCTCTCAAAGATAATAAAAATCCGTTTCCCGCATTCTTAGCAGCGATTAACCAATTCGAAATTCCAGTAACTGACATATCCAGAAAAGAAGCTTGATAAAAAAACAAATCTGCATTCAAAATTTCTTCATTAAGTTCTCCTGTCAATAATACTGTTGCATCAATCCAAATTCCACCATATTCAGCCAGCAAAGCAACTCTACAAATATCTGAGAAAAAAGCATTTCCAATTATACCCTTTCTCCATTTATAAATTATATAATCTGGAATCTTTATATAATCAAACACATTCTTCTCATCCAAATAAATCAAATTGTAATTTGCTTTATTTAGATATTTCTTTACACTTCTGCAACACACCTTCACAATCTCAGGAGCGTTTTCTATTCCCTGAAACCATAAACACCACACTGTATTTTTGTATGGATTTGTTTGCTCTAATTTTTCATCATCACTAACTATTTGTATATATTGTTTTAAATGTTTCTTGACTCTCATCTGCCAATTCATTCGCCGAATCACTTCTGTCGAATCAACTGGAATTAATGGCAATTTCGTATATAACCCTCGTAAAACCATATTCTTTAGTCCATACATTCTAATCCAATTTCCAACTTTTTTTCTCTGCATACAATATATTACACTCCACAAATTTCTGCTATTAAATCAGCCATTTTTTCAGATGCATTACCTTTTTCAAAAGATTCCAAATTCTGTTGATGATATTTCATATTTAATTTAAAATCATTTTCATTAAAACTATTAATCTGATAAATAAGTTCTCTGTTGCTTTCACATACAGGAAATCCCCATGTATGAATGTCTTTATCAAAGCCTCGTTGCTGCACATATCTATGCAAATCGGGAACATACAAAAAGCAAGGTTTACCCGTCAAACTATAATCCCACATTGAAGAAGAATAATCTGTAATCAAAGCATCACTAGCATACAATAATTCTTGCATATCCGGGTAATCTGTCATATCAATAATGTTCTTAGCCTTCTCTTTTCCATATAAATGGGCTCTAAAAACAATTTGACATTTTTTTCCAAACTTTTCTGAAAACGCCAATGCAATTGCATCATAATCAAGTGTTTCAAATCGATCTGCTCCTTCTCTCCAAGTTGGAGCATAAAGAATCATATATGTATTATCTTCTACTCCTATTTTTTCTTTAATAGCATTGACTTTCTGCAAATCAGTTTTTCCCACAAGACAATCATTCCTAGGCATTCCAATTTCTAATGCTTTACCTCCAAATTTAAACTGTTTACGCATTACTTCATCTTCCCAATATTTACTGCTAGCAATAAAAAAATCAGTTTCTTTAATATGCATATCTCGTCTAATTTCGTATATCGAAGATCTCTTTCTTTCGTCTACCCCCACTTTCTTATAGCATCCACCTCCATGCCACGTTTGAATTTCAATTTGTTCTTTTCTTTTAGGTATTTCTATAGCTTGCAAATAATTACATATATAAACTTTAGAAGTTATTCTAAATAAAAAATGTTTAAAACTTCTATATTTGCAATATAACGTCCCATCTGGTAAAATATTTTTATTTTTTACCGCCCAAACAATTTCTATATTATCTCCATATTTTTCTTTAAGTTTTTCTGAAATATACTTTGGATTACAACTATAGGCATCACCAGAAAAAGATTCAAATATTACACGATTTTTTTTTACAGGTAAAACAAAAAAAATTTTTCTTATACTTCTTAGAATTAATATATACACTAACTTCAATATTTCAGAAATTGTTTCCATAAAATACTCCTTCTTGTTTTTTATCCCCTTTGATATTTAATATATATTTTCCAAAATAATTTATAGATAGGAAATCCTAAGCCTAAACAAATATATGCTATTTTGTCTCTAAAAGGGGTTTTTGAGTTTTTCATCACCTTAGGACTTATTTTCTTAAGATATTTAATAATCTCTTTTCTCTTTTCAACATACGCTACTTCTGTCACATCTAACATCTGATTTAATGTACTAAAATAAGCGTACCCTCTTCTTCTAAGTGTAGCAGATTTCATATTTGGATATTTCTTATCTACAAAATCTGCCATTTTATTTGTCATCTCGATCATATCAAGTTTTTGAGAATTAAATTTTGATGTAACTATACTATTCTCTCGAATAACATAGTAATATTTAGGAATAAAAGAACATATAACTTGATCACATTGATCAAATAATAAATATGTAGTCCCTATATCTTCAAAAATTTTTCCTTTGGGATACCTTATATTATCGAATAGACTTCTATGCATCAATTTAGCATAAGCACATGTATCCACTTCCTGATGATAGCACATCATTTCTATACATTCTTGTCCAGATAGTAAAACTTCTTTTCCATTTCCTTTGTCTATAATTTTTCCATTGCTCGTATAGACAACATGTAAAGAACATATTGACATTTTATATCCTTTTTCAACCAATTGATACAAAAACTCGATATAGTCTATGTCTATATAATCATCCGAATCAATAAATGTAATATATTCACCATTTGAATGCTCTATTCCATAGTTTCTTGCATCTGATAATCCACCATTTGTCTTATGATATACTTTTATTCTAGAATCTTCTTTTGCATATTGCTCACAAATTTTAGCCGAATTATCTTTTGTTCCATCATCCACCATAATAATTTCTAAATTTCTATATGTTTGAGCAACAATTGACTTTAGACACTTTTCGATATATTTCTCAACTCCATATACCGGTACAATTACAGATATTAAAGGTTTATTATATACTTTCATATTTCCTCTCTTATACTTTAAAAATCTATTATTTTACCTTCTTATTTACTAGAATTTTTGTCATAGCTACAGTTACTGGTTTTTCTATAATTTTATTCAAAGCTATCGCCACACCTATTGCAAAAAAAACACATAAGACACTCACTCCAAAACTAATCACATTAAGTTCATCCAAAGAATATACCAAACGGCTTACACCTTTAACAATAAATTCATGCGTTAAATATAATGAATAGCTAATCGTTCCTAATTTAAATAAAATATTACTTTCTCTAATTTTACCTTCTAACACAACAAATATACAAAATACAAAATACGCCAAAATTATTGCTAAAAATCTTTTTTTAGCATATATTAAATTGTTATATAAAATTCCTATAATAAAATACATAGCAACCAATATAAACTTCGGCACCCAACTTTTTGTATTAATTTTAACAGCCGGAACCCATTTCCAAATATAATACAGGAACATTCCAATACTCAGTGTCAAAAAAGCCTCTTTAAATTGATTTAAAATAGGATTTTCCACTGCCATTCCAATTCCAAACAAAGTCATAAAACATCCACCTGTAATAAGAGCTCTATGCTTATATGAAATTTTTAATGAAATATAAAACACAATATAAAACCATACTTCTGGAAACAAAGCCCACGCTACATCAAGTATCGGACGTACATTACCATTAGGATTCATATATGGAATGAATAGCAATGATTTTATCAAGTTTTGCGGTGTTGCTACTGTTGTATTAAACCATTCCGGTTGTATTGATGCCATCACATATGTAACTAATGTTATTAAATAATACATTGGAATAATCCTAATTATACGTTTCTCTAAAAAGAAACTTGTAGATTTTTCTGTAGAATGTATTAATAAAAAGCCACTCAATAGAAAAAACATAGTAACACCATACCCACCCAAAGAAGTTCCAATAGTTATTCCTACTAACGGAATATGGCTTATAACTATTAAACATGCTGACATTCCTCTGAGTTCTTGAAGATTACGAAAGTAGTTAATTTTTTTTACCATTTTTAAAAACTCCCTTCATATCTCTTTCCCACGAATTTTGCTTTCAAAAAGGCAGTTCCTTTTTTCCACCAGTTTATTTTTTCCATATGCTGATATGGAAGTTCTTTTATTTCACTCTCTTTAATTTTCTCATTTTTAATTTGTCCATCTAACCATACATTAAATATAATTTCACTTACTCTTCCATAAAATCTACCTTGAAATGAAGATAATTCTTGTGGATTAATTCGTTTTTCTAATTCAAATAAAATATCAAATAACCAGTTACAATAATCATCTAAATACTGTTGCTGCATAATCATCATATTAAACATATATCCATATGTATGCTTCACAACTTCATCATAGCTTTTTAAATAATTTGGATATTTCTCCGCAATTATTACCCTAGTCATATCTAATTGGGATGCATAATGAGTGTGCTGATAATGAGAATACAATGTTTCAATGTAATACTTTCTTTTCTTCGGAACAAAAATTTTATACTTAGAAAGCATAGGTTGTAATTCATTGTATGTCAGCACTCCATCAAAGGGATGTTTTGTTTTCCTACCAAAATGGCGTCTATAATGAGCCAAACCAATATAATCTTCATTTAAATTTTTCCATGCCCAGTATAATCCAGTAAGCTCACAATATGCTGGATTCTTTACGGATATGTTTTCGCCAGTGTTATCTTTTATATAACCTAAATCTAATGGTTCACCAAAATCATTTGTTTTGCCTTCTGCTCCAACATGAATTGGTAGATACATCTTGTCTTTAGGCATTTCATACTTTTTGTGTGTTGCTACAATAATCTTAACGGTAGGAGTATTCTTCATCATATGCATCATCCTTCACAATTTATTAAATATCACACAACTACGCCGGCCCGGCAGCCAGCGTAGTTGCTATTGCTTATTCACTTATTTTTGAGTTTTTTATACATCATACCGATCCCTCGCTCTTCAACACAGACGTAACTGTTTTAAGAAGAATTCTTAAATCCAACCCAATCGACCAGTTCTCGATATACTCTGTATCCAGTTTCACGACTTCTTCAAAATCGGTAATATCACTCCTGCCGCTTGCCTGCCACATTCCTGTAATACCAGGTTTAATTGACATACGGCTTCTGTGATGTAACTCATACTGTTCCCATTCATCTACTGTCGGTGGTCTGGTTCCTACCAGGCTCATATCACCTTTCAGTACGTTCCAGAACTGCGGGAACTCATCCAGGGATGTCTTACGGATAAAGTTTCCGATTCCTTTTGGATTACCGTTTTTATCCTTCTTCTCACTGCCGATGATTCGAGGATCGTAATCCATTTTAAACATAAGGCCATCCATTTTGTTCTGGCTCATTAATTCCGCTTTACGTTCTTCTGCATCCATGTACATGCTGCGGAATTTGTATATTTTAAATTTTCTTCCGTTCTTTCCGATACGAACCTGTGAAAAGAAAATTGGTCCAGGTGATTTAATATAGATCATCGGTCCTATAATAACGATCAGTATTAATGTAATCAGGCTGCCTACGATTCCGCCCGCAATATCCATCAGGCGTTTATAAAGCATCTGTTTTGGAGATGCGGTGTTAATACTGGAGGTAATTACGGAATATCCACCAATCTTCTCTATAAAGTTTTTTCCACTAAGTGACTTTTCCATCTCTCCAAGGCTGAGATGTACAGTCAGTCCCATCGTGATGATCTCATCGATCAGTTTCTGTGGATACGGTTCTGTTTCACTGATTTTTACGAAAACCTCATCCACCCATTCATGACACAGATAATCGCCAACTGTATCCATATTTCCAATGACTGGTATTCCTGAAATCTCTTTAATTTCCACAGGATTTTTATCAAGGAATGCAATTCCTCTGATACCAAAGTCCTGAATCGGTCCTTCCATGAGTTTCTCTATCGTCTCTTCTATCTCTGTACGGCTTGCAACCACTACCATAGATTTCTCTTTCTCGCTGGTAGCATTTTTTCTGATGATATATTCCTTACGCCAGATTCTTCCAAGATAGCTAAAACATAAATATAAAAATGCTGTATAGAGCAAAGTTAAACGAGAATAAATGGTTCCCTGCTGTGTTGCAAAAAGATAAGAAACTGATAAAAGCATGACCAGTAATACGTGTTTCGCTGTCTTGGTAAATTCTATATAATATCCACGTTTCAGAATTCCCTGATAAGACTGGCTGAGAAACATAACTGTAATCTGACATAATACAAATACAAATGCCACTGTTCGATATACTCGGTCACTATACGGATTGTCAAAACCTTGCCTTGCAAAATAGGCAACAACAAAGGCCAGCTGAAGACAGATAATATCCAACAGAATAAAATCCCAATGCTTCAACCACCCCTGTGGTGATTTCTTATACATACGCTCGCTCCATCCTTACACATAATCTTCTTTATAATATACTGTCTTAATCTAGATTCGTCAAGTCCTTTTCCCCCCCCCCGATGAAAAAAGGTCAACTAATGACACATAATTTCTTCGAAAATTTTCGATATCATATTTTTATCTAAAACACCACACAAAAAAAGCCAGGAACTTTGTTTTGTTCCTGACCTTTCTAGTTCTTATATAATAATACACACCATGCCGCCTTTGCTGTCGTTGACGATTTTCTGCATGGTATCCTGCAGTTTGGACTGGCTCTCTTCTCCAATGGAAGTCAGTTTGCTTCGGATGCCGTCCTGCACCAGCTGTTCTATGGACTTTCCAAAGATGTTTGTTTCCCAGATGCTTTCGCCACGCTGCCCGCTTTCACCGATATACTGGATCAGATCCTTTGCCTGCTGCTCGGTTCCCACGATCGGAGCGATTTCTGTTTCTATGTTAGCTTTGATCATGTGGATGGACGGGCTCTTGGATTTTATCCGGACGCCATACTTACTGCCCTGTCGTATGACAGACGGTTCTTCAATCTGGATTTCGTCAAGTTCCGGCACCACCACGCCATAACCGCTTTCTCTCACGGACTCCAGTGCCGCCTGCACCTTGACATATTGTTCTTTCATTGCCGCGAGTTCTTTCATCGTATGGATCAGATCATATTCTGTTTCCATCTGGATACCGCTCATTTCACTTAACATACGATAATAATATTCGTCCCTGATCTGAATTCGTATACGCACTTTTCCACTGGACAGACTGACCTCCTCCAACAGGACATCCTGCACAAAAGGAGCTGTCAGCTGGACGGATTCCCGGGTTATATTTTTAATATGAAGTAATTTTTTCATCTGTTCGCGTATCTGCTCCAGCAGCTTCAATTTCAGCTCATGATCATTCGGCAGCATTTCCACCCATTTTGGTACAAAGAACTGAATCTCACTTACCGGAAATTCATACAGTATATTGGAAAGGATTCTGGTGACATCTTCTTTTCGTAGCTGTTCGCAGTTGGCTGCCATGGTCGTCACACCATATTTATTCTGCAGATTTCTGACAAGTTCCTGCGTTTCTTCTTTATATGGCATCTGGGAGTTTACAAGAATCAGAAATGGTTTGCCCTGTTTTTTCAGAAGGTTTATAGTCAGTGCCTCTACATCAGTGAAATTTTCTCTTGGAAGTTCGCCGAAGCTTCCATCTGTCGTAACCACCAGTCCGATCGTTGCATGTTCCTGAATGACTTTGCGTGTGCCAGTCTCTGCTGCTTCATGAAAAGGAATCGCTTTTTCAAACCATGGAGTTTTTACCATGCGTTCTCTTCCGTCTTCAATGTGGCCGCTGGCATCTTTTACGAGGAATCCCACACAGTCGATCAGGCGGATCTGCACTTTCTGGTCATCACCTAAATTTACATTCACTGCTTCTTTTGGGATAAATTTGGGTTCTACGGTTGTGATGAGCTTCCCGGAACCGCTTAAAGGGAGCTGATCACGCACTTCCGCCTGTTTTGCCGGTTCCATGTCCGGCAGTGCCACCAGCTCCATAAATCTCCGGATAAATGTGGATTTTCCTGTACGGACTGGGCCAACAACGCCTATGTATATGTCACCACCGGTGCGTGCCTGAATGTCCCGGTACACCTGAAAATTTTCCATATAAAAAAGCCCCCTTGCATATATTCACACAATCCCATGTATTGTTATAATATATGTCCCAGGGGCTTCGATTATGATTTTTTATTATGCTCTTTGAGGTAGGCTTCTCTTCCCTGCTCATAAAGGTTGTTACCTTCACAGTCAATGATGACCACCAGCGGCATCTCTTTTACATAAAGTCTGCGGAGTGCTTCGGACTGAAGGTCTTCGTAGGCAACAAGTTCTGCTTTCTTGATGCATTTCGCAAGAAGTGCTCCTGCCCCGCCGATCGCTCCGAAATAAACGCCCCTGTATTTCTTCATAGCCTCTACGACTTCCGGAAGACGGGCGCCTTTTCCGATCATGCCACGGGCTCCTACGGACATCATGGTTGGTGCATAAGCATCCATACGGCCGCTGGTGGTAGGGCCTGCGGAACCGATGACCTGACCCGGTTTTGCAGGGGTCGGGCCTACATAATAGATTGTGGCATCCTTTGGATCAAACGGAAGTTCTTCTCCTCTGGCAAGTGCCTCGCACATTCTCTTATGGCCGGCATCGCGGGAGGTATAGATCGTTCCTGTCAGATAAACGGTGTCACCTGCATGGAGTGTCTTCGCAAGTTCTTCGGTAAGTGGTAATGTAATATGACGTTCCATCTTAGATCACCTCCGTTTTGTGTCGTGTTACGTGGCAGCTGATGTTGATCGCACATGGCATACCGGCAATGTGAGTCGGCATTGTTTCGATGTTCAGACCGATTGCAGTCGTCTTTCCGCCAAATCCCTGTGGACCGATCCCAAGCTGGTTGATCTTCTCGAGCATTTCTTTCTCGAGGTCTGCATAATATGGATCTTCGTTCTCGGAATCTACCGGGCGCATCAGGGCTTTCTTAGCAAGAAGGGCAGCTTTGTCAAAAGTTCCTCCGATTCCAACGCCAACAACCATCGGTGGACATGGGTTCGGTCCGGCTGTTTCGACTGTTTCAAGGATAAAATCCTTGATTCCTTCGATGCCGGCAGACGGCTTAAACATACGGATAGCACTCATGTTTTCGCTTCCGAAGCCTTTGGGGCCAACTGTGATCTTGATGTTTTCGCCTGGTACGATTTCTGTATAAAGCATCGCCGGAGTGTTGTCTCCGGTATTTCCTCTGCGGACCGGATCCTTCACTACGGATTTGCGGAGGTAGCCGTTGGTGTATCCTCTGCGGACGCCTTCATTAACTGCTTCGGTGAGGTCTCCGCCTGCAATATGTACGTCCTGTCCGATTTCGAGGAATACACATGCCATTCCGGTATCCTGACAGATTGGCACCTGTTCATTCTCTGCAATCTGGTAGTTCTCGATGATGTTGTCGAGTATTCCACAGGCAATCTGTCCGTCCTCGCTCGCACGACAGGCCTGGATAGATTTCTTGATGTCGTCCGGAAGCACCTGATTGGCTTCGATACAAAGCCGCTCGATGGTGTCCGTGATCACTGATGCTTGTATTTCACGCATATCCTTGCACCTCTTTATATTTTTTCTTTTATTCTATCCTATTGAGAATTATTGTGCAAGGGAGAGTTTACTCCCCACAAAACAGCCGGGACACTACAGTTACTCAAAGTTGTAGTGCCCCGGCATCATATTTCTATCTTACTCTCTCATCATACCCTCAAGTTAAAAATCAATAAAACTCATTATGAAGCAGTTCATGCTCCTTGCCTTTGAGAAGTCCCTGGTAAAGTTCGAGTACCATCGGGTTCTCATCGGATTTCTTAATAATCGTTGTATTATCCGCATTGTACAGACCTCTGGCTCTGGCAGCTTTTGTTCTGTCACCGGATCTTGTCGGCTGGCCACCACCCATGATACAGCCACGACGACATGCCATAACTTCGATCAGATGATACTCTGCCTCTCCGTTCTTTACACGGTCCATAACGATTCTTGCGTTGGCAAGTCCGCTGGCTACGCAGATCTTGATTTCCATTCCTTTGTATGGTACGGAGAATTCCTTGATTCCCTCGTCTCCACGTACACCACACTCGGAGATTTCTCTCATTGTTTCTTTACTATGGTCCGGAGTCAGACGACGAAGAACTGCCTCTGTAACACCACCGGTAACACCAAAGATAACTCCACCGCCGGAACCGAATCCAAACGGCATATCACATGCTTCTGGCTCAAGTCCTGCAAAGTCAAGGCCAAAGTTGTCGATCATACGAAGAAGCTCTGTGGTTGTGATAACGATATCGGTATCTTTCTCACCATGTGTATAGCTGTTCGGACGAACGGCTTCTGCCTTCTTAGCCGTACATGGCATAATGGAAACCATTACAGTCTTCTTTCCCTGAGCATGTTCCGGATCACGGAAGTATTCCTTAATAACAGCAGAAAGCATTCCCTGTGGGGATCTGCAGGTAGAAATATTCGGAATATAATCCTTATACTGATCTGTAATAAATTTCACCCATGCCGGACAGCAGGATGTCAGGAGCGGAAGTTTCTCACCTTTTTCAATACGGTTAAGGAATTCTGCACTTTCTTCCATAATCGTAAGGTCAGCACTGAATGTGGTATCATAAACTTCATCAAATCCCATGCGATGAAGCGCATTGACGATCTTACCCATTACACTGCGGCCCTTCTGGAGTCCGTAATGATCGCCCACTGCAACACGTACCGCAGGTGCAATCTGCGCAACTACACGGATATCCGGATCTGCAAGTGCCTTAAAGACTTTGTCTGTATTCGTGTGGATGGAAATAGCTCCTGTCGGACAGAATGCACGACACTGTCCACAGTTTACGCACTGTGTCTCTGCAATCTTTTTATTGAATGCAGGCATAACCATTGCTTCTGTTCCACGGAATGCAAATCCAAGTGCACCGATTCCCTGAATTTCCTCGCAGGCACGTACACAGTTTCCGCAGAGGATACATTTATTCGGATCGC
>OLSO01000044.1_pt1 | contig 126729 bp, 110 predicted proteins | sample 1672441 | NCBI WGS metagenome assembly OLSO01 (sample SAMEA3136686, study PRJEB25190) | human gut metagenome | biome: human gut; feature: human-associated habitat; material: faeces | place: Austria | collected 2013 | reverse complement strand
GCTGTCGCAGACGCTTTCGGCTATCGCAGGATGTCTGGCTCATCCGCAGCTGTCGATCGATTTTACGATAAAGGATACTACAGCTATCAATGAGGAGCTGCTTCGTTCAGCAGCGATCAATGCAAAGAAACAAGCTGACATTTTATGTGATGCCGCAGGTGTTACCATGGGCGAGCTAATCGCAATCGATTACAACTGGGGCGAATTAGACGTTTATTCCCATACGCGTTATGACTGCTGTGAAGAAGCCCTTGCAATCCCCACATTTATGGCACCAGTCGAAATCGAACCAGACGATATCAAGGTGAGTGATACAGCTACTTTTGTGTGGGAGATCAGGTAGGAGGTGTTAGATATTGGATCCTCCCACTCCTTTCGAATTGTACCATGAATCAACCTATGTTATAATTTAAAGATTAAGAAGATTTAGTGAGAATGTTAGTGAGATGAAAAGATAATGCCGAAGGCAGGGAATAACCTTCTGCATCGATAGGATGAAATCATTGACAATTAAAAAATTAAAAAAGGTTGGTTAAATGTTAGAGAAAACATATAGTGCAGGATTGATTTCCCAATCATTCTGGTTTGTTGAAATGAAGAAGGTCATCAAGCTGATTGCCGATGGAAAGTCCGAAGAAGAAATTAAAAAAATGTGTATAGATGAAAATCTTTTTGGTGCGGCAAAAGAGTATCGAGCAAAAAGAATGTACGGATACATTTGGAATAGAACAAAGAAATTAGATAAGGCATTGATTGATTTGTTTTGTACTTCTGATTTAGCAACTCAAAAGATAATCAATTTGATTGCTATTCTCAGGTCAGACAGATTGTTTTTTGAATTTATGTTTGAAGTGTATCGTGAAAAAAAGATTTTAGGTGTTCCAGTAATGGAAGATATTGATGTAAATGTTTTTTTTAAGAATAAGGAAATTCAAAGTGAAGATATTGCAGCTTGGACTGACAATACAAAACGCAGGCTTCGCTCAATATACTTTAACTATTTGATCGATGCAAATCTTTTAACGGTAGTTGATAAGAAGAAAATGATAACTCCACCAATTCTTGATATAGCATTAGAGCGTTATCTTGAAACGTGTGGAGATAATTCAATTATAAAGGCAATTACGGGGGTGGGCTAAATGATGTCACTTGACGAACGATTAGATAAAGCAGAAGAAATGGTACAAAAACCCTCGTTTAGAGAGAACAAAGGGCTAGGCAATGAGGTTGGATATTATATTTTTGATTATCCGGCTGAAAAAGAATTGTATATTCGCGAAAGAATAGAATATATCAGAAAAAAAAGTGAAAATTCACATGATGATTTCAAAGTTGTGGTTTTTGATCTGTATGACATTATGATTGATATTCTTATAAAAAAAGGATATTTGGAAAAGTGTTATCAATTTGAAAAGAAAAGGGGCTTTGAAAGAGTTGCAAAATCAATCAGCAATATGTTAAGGATAACATCGTCAGACAATCTGATAGTGAATTATATCAGAGATAATGCCCCGGAAAAAGCGGTTGTGTTTATTATGGGTATCGGAAAGTGTTATCCAATATTACGTTCACATACGGTACTGAATAACTTGCATCAGGTAATTGACAACGTTCCTGTAGTTTTATTTTATCCGGGTAATTATGATGGTCAGGAACTGGTGCTGTTTGGAAAGATAAAAGACGATAACTATTATAGAGCATTCAAACTCGTAGATTAAGAGGAGAGGGAATATGATAATCAAGAATATGTTTTCAAAGCCTATCGACAGAGATATTAAAGGTGTAATTAAAGTTGGACAAGATGATGAGGCAAATATTAAGCAGGAACTTGAAGAATATGTAGTGACAAGAGAGCTTCAAAAGCATTTTTCAGATTTCTTTGAAAGTTATAAAAGAGGAATTACAGGAAATACAGACAAGATGGGTGTATGGATTTCCGGTTTCTTTGGAAGTGGTAAATCTCACTTCTTGAAAATTTTATCTTATCTTCTTGAAAACAAAGAAGTTGGTGGCAAGAACGCTGTTGATTATTTTGTAGATGATAATAAAATTTCTGATCAGATGGTACTTGCAGATATGAAGTTAGCAGGTACTATTCCGACTGATGTTGTACTTTTTAATATTGATTCTAAAAGTGAAGTGAATGGTAAACAGTCTAAAGTTGCTATTGTTTCGGTATTACAGAATGTATTTAATGAAATGCAGGGATTTAGTGGAGCTAATCCATTCCTTGCAGATTTGGAACGCAAACTTACAGAAGAAGGAAAGTATGACTTGTTCAAGGAAAAGTTTGAGGATAGCTTTGGTTCTGCTTGGGAAGAAACTCGCAGTGATTTTGATTTTATTCAAGACGATGTGGTAGAAGTTCTTGGTGAAATTGGTTTTATGAGTGTTGAAGCGGGAAGAAACTGGTGCGAAAAAGCAACGGGAGATTATAAGTATAAGGTTGAGGATTTTGCGCAACTTGTTAAAAAGTATCTTGATAAAAAAGAGAGTAACCACCATATCGTATTCTTAATTGATGAGATTGGTCAGTACATAGGTGATGATTCAAAGCTTATGCTAAATCTTCAGACTGTAACAGAAGATTTAGGTACTGCCTGCGGCGGTAAGGCTTGGATTATTGTGACAAGTCAACAGGATATTGATTCTATTACAAAGACAAAAGGAAATGACTTTTCAAAGATTCAGGGACGTTTTGATACCAGACTTTCTCTTTCTTCTGCCAATGTTGATGAGGTTATTAAAAAAAGAATCCTTGAAAAGAATGAAGCAGGAAAACAGACACTTACACTGCTTTATGATAATAAGGCGACAGTCATTAAGAATCTTATCTTGTTTAATGATGGCGTTGAGAAAAAACTGTATTCTGACCGAGAAAATTTTGCGGACATTTACCCATTTATACCATATCAGTTCAACTTGCTTGGAAGTGTGCTTACTTCTATTCGTACTCATGGTGCATCTGGTAAACATTTGGCAGAGGGAGAACGTTCGATGCTGGCATTGTTCAAAGAGTCTGCTGTTAAGGTTATGAATGACGAACCGGGAACAATCGTGCCATTTAACATGTTCTATGATGCTCTTGAACAATTTCTTGACCATTCTCACAAGGGTGTTATTTCTCGTGCTTTAGACAATGATTATCTTAATCCGAATCATGAAAAAGAATGCTTTGATGTCAATGTACTTAAAACACTATTTATGATTAAGTATGTTAAGGAAATAACAGCGAACATTGAGAATATTACAAGCCTTATGGTTTCTAATGTAAATGATGACCGTATGGCTCTTGCTCAGCGGGTAGAGGACGCATTAAAACGCCTTGTGCGTCAGACATTGGTTCAGAAGAATGGAGATATATATGTATTTCTGACGGACGAGGAGCAGGAAATCAACAGAGCTATTGAATCACAAAATGTGGATTCAGGAGAAGTTATTGCGAAGGTATCAGAGATGATTTTTGATGATCTTTATGATGAAAAGAAGTATCGTTATCCGGCATTCAATGGAAGATATGCGTTTGCTTTTAATCAGGTCGTTGATGATAAACCGTATAAGGCAAATCAGAATAATGATATTACATTGAAAATCCTTACTCCGAACAGCGATGAACGAGAATCAGAAATGACAATGAAAATTATTTCAGATAAGTCAAACAGTGTACTTGTGGTGTTGCCGGATGATAGAACATTCCTTGATGAAATCCGTTCTGCTCTGCAGATAGAAAAATTTATCCGTTTTGATGCCACAAATGCAGTAACTCAGTTCGAGAGTATTAAAGAAGCTAAAAAAGTGGAAATGCGTGAGCGAAACAATGCTGCAAAACTGTTCCTTTCTGAAAGCTTGAAGAATGCAGAAATCTATGTAAATGGCGATAAAATACAGAGCGGAGCAAAGGAAATAAATTCTAAGATCAATGAAGCTCTTGGTAAGTTGGTATCTAGTACCTATTATAAACTTTCTTATATTGATTTTGCAATGAATGAAACTGATATACGTGCATTGTTTAGAAATAATAGTCAACAGATTGGCATAGCAAATACAGAGAGTGAAAAAAACAAACTTGCTCTTGACGATTTAAAAGACTATATCGAGCTCAATACCGCACGTCATCTGAAAACTTCGATGAAGTCTATTTTGGAACGCTTCTTGAAAGCACCTTATGGATTTGTGGAAGCTGATGTGCAGTGGCTTGTTGCAAAATTATTCAAAGACGGAGAAATTACAATGCTTGTCAATAACGAGGCAGTTACATTACATTCAAAGAATCCGGAAGAAATTATTCGTTATCTGACACGCAAAGAATTTAATGACAAACTTATGACAGAAAAGCGTGTCAAAGCAAATGACAAGCAAAAAAAATCTGTTCGAGAAGTGATGAAAAAACTCTTTAACGTAACTTCATCAAGAGAAGATGACGATGCAATTATGGAGAGCTTTAGGGGTTATGCGGATAAGCTAAAAAATGAGCTTGAGAAAGTTGAAATTACTTATCAAACTCAAAATGCTTACCCAGGCAAGAATCTTGTCCAAGACGGCAAAAAACTTATGAATGAAGTTTTACAGATGAAATATTCTAACGAGTTCTTTAGCGGTATTGATAAAAAGAAAGACGATTATCTTGATTTTGCTGAGGATTATGAACCATTAAAAAATTTCTTCGCAGGTGAGCAGAAAGAAATTTTTGATAAAGCACTCAAGTTAATGAAGATTTTTGATGATAGTAAGACTTTCATTGTAAATGATGAAATTGAATCAGTTGTAGAGGATATTAAGAGAATTCTTAATATGAAAATACCTTACTCTGAAATATTTAAATTGCCTGATTTGCTCGATAATTTTATTGAGCTTTATAGTAGACTTTTAATAGGAATGCAAAAGCCGATTGAAAAAGCTATTCAAGAAGCAAGACAACGTGTTTTTGAAGAATTGAAAAATAAAAAATGTCATGATAAATTGTCAAATAAATATATTAAATTGTTTGATGAAATAAGTGACAAGGCTACGAGTTGCAATAATGTTGCAATATTGCAAAATATCAAGGTAGAAGCTGATGCACTCAAGGTTCGATGCTTGAATGAAATTGAAAATGAAGAAGCAAAAATTATTGAAGCAGAACAGCATGCTCACATTACAGGAATAGAAAATAGTGAGGGAGAAACAATTGTTCCTAAAGTATCTACTCCAACAATAAAGAAAAAGAAAACAGTCAGCATTAAGTCTATAAATAATGCTACTACTTGGCAGATTGAAAATGAAGCAGATGTCAAGAAGTACATTGCAGAACTTGAGGAAAAACTGATGAATGCGTTAGAAGAAGATACAATTATAAACATTGAGTTCTAAAGGAACGAATTGATAAAATAGTGCGGATTTATGAAGTTGAGAAAATATAAGTGGCATTATTGGAGGTGCAATGATGAACAAAACAGCCGTAAAAAATTTTGCAGTATGGGCAAGAGAAAAGCTAATTGAAGATATTAAATATAAAGCTGGAACGATTGGAATTACAGAGGAAGGAATTGCAGAAAAATTACCGCAATCAACAAGTGACTTGCATTTCTATGATATAGGGACAAATGATTATGCAAAAATTTCAAGAATTGAAATTAAACAAAGAGAAGCACTTGTAAAGGCGATAGAAATAAAAGAACGCAGCTATAAAAGTTATCAGGAAGCGTTTGAAAATGTGATTGAAGAAGTGGCATATACTTGGTTCAACCGTCTGATTGCGATTCGTTTTATGGAAGTCAATGATTATTTGCCTTCCGGTGTTCGTGTGCTTTCTTCCGAGAATAAGGCAAAAAAAGAGCCAGATTTGGTAACAACGCCGTTTGATACTGATTTGGAATTTACATCTTATGAGCAGGACAAAATTATCCAGTTAAAGGACGATAATAAATTGGACGAATTGTTCCGTATGCTTTTTATTAAGCAGTGCAATAAACTTCACGATATTTTACCGGAGTTGTTTGAAAAAACAGATGATTATTCGGAATTACTTCTTACAATTTCATTTACAGACCCAGAGGGGATTATTCATCATCTCATCAATGATATTGAAGATGTCGATTTTCGTATTAACGATGAAATGTACACTGATGACAGAAAAATAAAGGCTGATGGTCAGGTTGAAATTATTGGTTGGCTGTACCAGTATTATATTTCAAAGAAACACGAAGAAGTGATAGATCCTTTGCATGGAAAAACAATAAAAAAAGCAGATATTCCGGCAGCAACACAGTTGTTTACAACAGATTGGGTTGTTCGATATATGGTGGATAATTCTTTGGGAAGATATTGGATTGAAAGAAATCCACAAAGTAAGTTGGCTGAAAAACTGGAATTCTTTGTTACACCTAAAAATGGAGAAATACAGTATGTTAATGAAAAAATCAGCCCGACAGATGTAACTTTTTTTGAACCTTGCATGGGTAGTGGACATATTCTTGTGTATGCATTTGATATACTTATGGAAATATATCGTGAAGTGGGTTATTCTGATAGAGATGCTGCATTAAGTATTGTTGAAAATAACCTTTTCGGTATGGATATTGATAAGCGTGCATATCAGTTAGCATATTTCGCAGTAATGATGAAAGCACGCAGCTATAATCGTCGTGCATTAACAAAAGGTATATCTAATAATCTTGCGGTTGTTGAAGAAAGTAACTCTATTGATCAATTTATTTGTGATGGCGTGACAACTAATGACGAACAGAATAAGATTGGCGAATATTTAGTTGAAGCCTATAAGGATGCACAGGAAATCGGAACATTGCAGACAATTGAAAAGAAAGATTACATAGGTTTTACTGATTATCTGCACGGTATAGCGAGTAGTGTAGAACTGACAGAATTTGATTCAAATGTTTGGGTTAAAGATAAACTTCCAAAGATGTTGCAGTTTGCAAAGCAGGCCGAGATTATGAGTAATAAGTATGCAGTTGTTTGCACTAACCCACCATATATGAATAAGTTAGAGGGACAGTTGAAGAAATTTATGGTGGACAATTATAAGTCTTATTCGGGTGATTTGTTTAGTGTGTTCATGTATCGTAATTTTGATTATTGTAAATCAGATGGCTACTCTGCTTTTATGACTCCTAATGTATGGATGTTTATTAAGACATATGAGAATTTGAGAAATTATATAATAAATCAAAAAACTATTATATCATTGATACAAATGGCTAAAGGGGCTTTTTTCAAAGAGGCAACTGTTGATATTTCTACTTTTATATTGAAAAATTGCAAATCAAAAGAAAGTGGACTCTATATTCGTCTTGAAAAATTTAAAGGAGATATGGAAGTTCAGAAGCAAAAAGTTCTTGAAGCAATTGAAAATAAAAATTGCGGGTACTTTTATGAGGCTAAACAAGACAATTTTTCTGAGTTGCCATGTTCTCCAATAGCTTACTGGACAAGTCAACAATTAATGAATGACTTTAAAAATGGTACACTGTTGGGGGAATTAGCTAAACCACGCCAAGGAATGGCTACAACAAATAATAACTTGTTTTTACGACTTTGGTATGAAGTGAATAATACTGATATGTATCTTTGTGCTAAAAATAGAGAAGAAGCTCTGAATTCAAAATGTAAATGGTTCCCATATAATAAAGGTGGAGATTTTCGCAAATGGTATGGAAATAATGATTATTTGGTAAACTGGAAAAATGATGGTGCAGATATAAAGCATTATTTAATAGGAAAGAATCCGAATATTCCTCGAGGAGAAAGTTTATATTTTAAAGAATGTTTTTCGTGGTCACTAATTTCATCAGCAGACCCTGCATTTAGATATAAGGCTCCAGGTAACATTTTTGATATAGCAGGAATGAGTTGTTTTTCGGACGATAAGTTATTTTATCTTATGGCATTGTGCAATTCCAAGGTTGCATTAAGTGTACTACATATATTAGCCCCAACTATTAACTTTCAGGCTGGGGATATTGCTAATATACCTGTCTTAGTTGATATACATAATAAAAAGCGTGTGGAAGAAATTACAAAAGCCAATGTTAAAATAAGTAAGAATGATTGGGACGCATTTGAAGCATCTTGGGATTTTAAGAAGCAACCGTTAGTTTCCTATTCTACAAATAAAATATCAACAGCTTTTGAAATGTGGTCAAAAGAATGTGCTGAACATTTCAACCAACTTAAAACAAATGAAGAGGAACTTAATCGCATTTTTATTGATATTTATGGATTGCAGGACGAATTGACACCGGAAGTAGAAGATAAAGATGTCACTGTTCGTAAAGCCGACTTACAGAGGGATATTAAGAACTTAATTTCTTATGCAGTTGGCTGTATGTTTGGTCGGTATTCTCTTGATGAAGATGGACTTGCTTATGCAGGTGGAGAATGGGATAACAGCAAATATGACACGTTTATTCCTGATGAGGATAACTGCATTCCTATTACTGATGAAGAATATTTTGAAGATGATATTGTCGGTTTGTTTTGTGCTTGGCTGAAAAAGGTTTATGGAGAAGATACGCTTGAAGAAAATCTTGATTTTATTGCTAATGCTCTTGGTAATAAGGGAAAGACAAGCCGTGAAGTAATCAGAAATTACTTCTTGAAAGATTTTATCAAAGATCATATCAAAACTTATCAGAAACGTCCTATTTACTGGCTGTTTGATAGCGGTAAGCAGAACGGATTTAAGGCTCTCATTTATATGCACCGCTGGAATGCAGATACTATTGGTAATGTTCGAGTTGAGTATCTGCATCGTATTCAGCGTGTGTATGAAAAAGAAATTATACGTATGCAGGAAATCATAGACAATAGCCATTATAATAAGGAAATTTCCAGCGCTACAAAGCGTAAGGAAAAACTTCAAAAACAGATTAAGGAAACTAAAGACTACGATGCTAAAATTGCTCACTTGGCTCTTTCTCGTATTGACATCGACCTTGATGACGGTGTAAAAGTTAATTATGAAAAAGTCCAGACCGCCGATGGGAAGAAAATGCAGATTTTAGCGAAGATTTGAGGTGCGAATAATGGGAGCTTTCATAAAAAGATTTAATAATTATAGTTGCATAGAAAAAAATGATACAACAGATATTTCTTGCTTAAGTCATTATACATCAAATATACAAGCACTTAGTAATATTTGTAGTGGTGAATTTTGGGCTACGGATATAAATGATTTTGACGATAAATGTGAGGGTATATTGATTTTGCGGCAAATAAATGAAATTATTTCAGATTTGAATATATTCTCAGATAATCAAAAACAATATATTTATGACTTGATTGGCGACGATAAGAAAATTGAAAATTTTATAAAAGAGCATCGAACAGCTGTTTTATCAATGTGTTTAGATACTGACTCAGAGTATCTTTGGGATAATTATGCAAAAAAAGATGGATATAATATTATTTTTGACAAAAATGTATTTGTAAATAGCTTATTTATTTGCACTGCAAAAGGTAAAAAAAGAGAAAACAGCTGTATTAAACATTCTAAAATCATTTATAATGATAAAGAACAAAAAGATGTAATAGAAAAGGAAATCAATGATTTAATATCTTTAAATGAATTTGGACTTGATGATGCTACTAAAATTGAGTATATACTGCGTCATTTAATGTATATTGGTAATTTTTATAAGCAAGAATGCGAGAAGAAAAATGAGAAGAAAAATGAGTATAAAAATGAAAAAGAATATAGAATTTTAATTAATACAAGTGCTCCAACGGAATTTTGCACGGATATTGAGGGAATGATCCCTAAATATTGCTTTAACGATAAAAACGAGCGTCATTACAATATTTTAGAATTTGATAGGAAATCTATAAAGAAAATAGTATGCAATTCAATAAAAGCCAAGGAAGATATCGAAAATATTATCACAGATATACCTATTGTGCTTAGAGCAAATGATTAAGGAAGATTATTTATGGCAGAACTAAACTTAAAACAGATTACAGACAAATTAAATAGTGAGTTTGCAAGTGGTGTCCGTAAACTTGTGTTTTGGTATGACACAAATGCAGATTTTCAGGAGGATATTGATAGTATAGAATTGGAAAATGCAAAAGTGTTGCATCTTGAACCGGATAACCAGTTTTATATCAAATATTTCTTGGAGCGTGAGGATACGACAACCAATTATCTTGTTTATGCCCCATTTGCAAAACCGTCAATAGAGAACAATCATCTCGCAGATACAATCAGATATTCCAAAGAGTTTTTTGCTGATCGTGCTTCTTTGCTTACAATCGATTTGGGTATTGATGAACGGTACAAACCTGTTATTCAGCATTATATTAAATTCTTTGCGAATAAAGATAGAACACAGAAGTTTTATGATTTGGAAATAGAGAATTTCAACAGAAGCACAATAGAAATTGCTTTAATGAGCGTACTTTGCAAGAATAAGACAGTTTCTTTTGAAGAAGTAGTACGTTCAATTTTAACCGATGATGAATTGAAAGATAACAAATATCTTGCTGAGTTTGAAAAATATGATTTGTTGAAGGCTTTTTGGCAATATGCAGATATGACATTCGGATATAATGACTCAAAACCGACACTTGAAAAACTTGTTATCACAATGTTTGTTACTTATGTGGCGAAGAGTATATATACAGATGTGCCGCAAGCATGGAAAACATTTGTTTCTTACAAATCAGGAAATATCATTGCATTTATGGATAATCTGATGAACAGCTATCTTTATGGTTCTCGTTTTGATGAAATTTCAGAAATTATCTATAATACAATCAATGGTAAGAAGTATCTTGAGAAGATGGAATTGGGAACACTTGTAGATTGTAATATATTTGCAGGTATTGATGAGCTTCTGATTAACTGGATTATTGGCAGACTTGAGAATGAGGATATAGGGGCAAAGCTAAACGGAAAGAACATTTCGGAGCTTTGTGTAGAACGTAGGAAAACACATTTTGGAAAGAACTGCCGAAGTGAGTATTTCGTTCTTCAGAATGCGTTTTATATGATTGCTAAAGGAAAGTATCAACCGGTCAGTGGCATTAAGAACTTAGTTAAGGAATATATGGACTCAACATACAAGATTGACCGTTATTATAGATACTTCTATTTCTATTTCGACAAATTAGAAGATACCACACTGTTTGAGAGAATTAGAGAACTGATTGAAAACATCTATACCAATGAGTATCTGAACCGAATTACAGTCAACTGGAATAATGAACTTGCAGATGCGGACGGAGAAACAGGACTTACAAGGCAGAGAAATTTCTTTGAAAAAGATATAAATCATTTAAAGGATAGAGTAGTTGTTATTATATCTGATGCACTTCGTTATGAGGTTGCACATACGTTATTTGAAAAATTGCAAGTAGATGAGAAGTGTAACGCTTCTATTGGAGCAATGCAGGGCGTTCTTCCGTCGTATACACCATTGGGTATGGCTTCCTTGCTTCCTCATGAGACAATAGAGTATAGTCAATCTTATGATGTTTTGGTAGACGGAAAAGCATGTAACACAACAGAACAGAGAGAAACAATATTGAGAAAGTATAAAGTAAATAGTAAATGTGTTCAGTTTGATTCACTGAAAACAATGAAACAAGCAGATCTTCGTTCTATTTTTACCAGACAGGATGTTGTGTATGTTTATCATAACCAGATAGATGCTCGTGGAGATAAAGCGGCTTCTGAAAATGAAGTGTTTAATGCTTGTGACGAAGCAGTAGATGAGATTTATACCATGATAAAAAGAATTGCTTTGCAAGCTAACACTATTCATTTTATTGTAACGGCAGACCACGGATTTATTTATAAAAGAGATAAAATTCAGGCAACGGATAAGATTGCCGGAACTATTTCAAAATCAAATATTGTGGGACAACGTTATTCCATATCAGATGAAGAAATTAAGTCAGACGGTGTTTGCAATACAACAATTGGGAAAGTATTGGGTAATGGCGATGAGCGTATTGTGTCATTCCCTATTGGGCCAGATATTTTTAAGGTTGCAGGTGCAGGACAGAACTATGTTCACGGCGGTTGCTCACCACAGGAAATGTTAGTGCCAATGATAAAAGTGAAAGTGGATAAGGGCAAAAAGGAAACAAGCCTTGCTGAAATTGCTCTTGTGAGTCTGACTTCAAAGATTACAAACCTTATTACAACATTGGATTTTGTTCAAACAGAGCCGGTAAGTGATGTTGTGAAAGAAACAAGCTATAGGGTTTATTTTATTTCAGAGAATAACGAGAAGATTTCTAATGAAAATATTGTTATTGCAGATAAGAAAAATAAGGATACGACAAAGCGTATGTTCAGACTTCGCTTCAACTTTAAGAATAAAAAATATGATAAGTCGCAGAAATACTACTTAGTTGCATATGATGATAAAAATGATATAGAAGTTCTACGGCATGAGATTATTTTAGATATTGCTTTTGCTGACGATTTTGGCTTTCTAGAGTGAGATCGCCTTATTAAGTAAAGACTTTCGAATGCTATAACGAGAACATAATAAAAGGAAAAACTAATTAAAACGCAGAAGTTTTATTAGATATGATATATTTGCAAGTAAGAGTTATAAACAATATTTTGTTTGTATTGTTTCAGATTCAGAATTATCTTGATGAAAAAATATGGTTTCTTAGGGAAAGACAGCATTTCGAAAGATTATATGTTGTATATTATTGAGCAAATTGATAATAAGTACAATGAGGAGGATTAAGATTATAATGGATAACACAAAAAAGGATATAGCTCAGGGATATGCCTATTATGTGGATGATGAAGAAAGTGTACCTGGAGAAACAAATAGTACCTTATTTAACGGTAAAGAAACTTCTAGTTTTGCTGAGGTGAGTGAGATAAACAGAAAACTCCGTACTTATTTTGATGGAAGAATTGTTCGTAAGGACTTAACGAAATCTATTAAAGAAGGTGCAAATGTTCCCGTTTATGTTCTTGAGTTTTTGTTGGGGCAGTATTGCAGCTCGGATGACTCGTCTATTATCGAAGAAGGTGTGGCTAATGTAAAAAGAATATTGGCAGACAATTATGTGAGACCGGACGAAGCACAGAAAATCCTTTCACTCCTTCGACAGAAAGGAAATCATACCGTAATTGATAAGATTACTGTAAATTTGAATATTAAGAAAGATACTTATGAAGCTGAATTCTCTAATCTTGGTATTAAGGCTATTCCGATTAGTGAGGATTATCCAAGTAAATTTGATCGTCTGCTTTGTGGTGGTATTTGGTGTATTGTTCAGCTTGAGTATGAATACATAGAAGAAGATAAGAATGCTTTTCCTATACATATTCGTAAACTTACACCGATTCAAATGCCACATGTAGACATAAATGAACTGAAACAGGGAAGAAAAGCATTTACAAAAGATGAATGGATGAGTGTAATACTTCGTTCCGTTGGGATGGAACCGGATACATTGACGGAAAGAGAAAAATGGCTACTTATGGCCCGCATGTTACCATTAGTAGAAAATAATTTTAATTTGTGTGAACTTGGACCGAGAAGTACAGGTAAATCTCATTTATATAAAGAGATTTCACCAAATAGTATTCTTGTTTCCGGTGGTCAGACAACGGTTGCAAATCTGTTTTATAATATGGCAAGAAAAACAGTCGGTCTTGTTGGTCTGTGGGATTGCGTTACTTTTGATGAGGTTGCAGGTATTAAGTTTAAGGATAAAGATGGCATCCAGATAATGAAAGATTATATGGCATCTGGTTCTTTTGCACGTGGTAAAGAGGAAAAGGTTGCTTCTGCATCAATGGTATTTGTGGGTAATATCAACCAGAGTGTTGATGTGCTATTGAAAACTTCTAGTCTATTTGCTCCATTTCCAGAGGAAATGGGAACAGACACAGCGTTTCTAGACCGTATGCATTGCTATATTCCAGGTTGGGAAATACCTAAGTTCAGACCATACCACTTTACAGATGATTATGGATTTATCAGTGACTATCTTGCAGAGTTTATCAGAGAATTGCGTAAGGAACAGCATGGAGATGCGCTTGATAAGTACTTTAGACTAGGAAAGAATTTAAATCAGCGAGATACAATAGCAGTTAGAAAAATGGTAGGCGGTTTTATTAAATTGCTTTATCCTGATGGAGAATATACAAAAGAAGAACTGGAAGAAATCTTGAAGATTTCTCTTGAAATGCGTCGTAGAGTAAAAGAACAGTTGAAGAAACTTGGTGGTATGGAATTCTATGATGTAAATTTCTCGTATATTGATAATGAAACTTTTGAGGAATTTTATGTATCTGTGCCAGAGCAAGGTGGTGGAAAATTGATTCCAGAAGGAATGTGCAATCCTGGACAAGTATATACAGTTGCTCATGGTAAAACGGGTATGCTTGGTGTATTCCGACTGGAATCACAGATGATGCCCGGTAATGGAAAGTTTGAACGCTCAGGTCTTGGCTCTGATGGAAAATGCAAAGAAGCTACAAATACAGCGTTCAATTTCCTGAAAGCAAATTCTAATCGCATTAGTGCCTCTATCAGTACGACTACAAAAGACTATATTATCAATTATCAAGATCTTCAAGGAATTGGCATGACATACAAATTGGCATTACCAACGCTTATTGCATTATCATCAATTGCATTGGGAAAACCTGTTACGAGCAGTCTGGCGGTGCTTGGAGAAATTAGCATTGCTGGAACTCTCATAAAAGTAGATGAACTTGCAAATAGCTTGCAGGTATGTTTGGATAGCGGAGCGAAAAAAGTACTTCTTCCGATTACATCAGCCGCAGATTTATCAACTGTACCTGCAGAATTAATTGGTTGTTTTAACCTGATTTTCTATTCCAGCGCAGAAGATGCTATTTATAAGGCTTTGGGTGTAGAGTGAGTAAATACAAAATAGTGAAGTGGACGAAACTTAATTCCGTCCACTTTTGTGCTATTGACATAAATAAGGAAAAATGACTTGCTTGAAGAACATGATATCGTGGGTTTTGAAAATATACTTAAACATAATGAAACTTGATAAAAAAATAAATTTATGAATACAGAAAGGGCTTGACAAAATCAAGCCCTATAACGTTATTCTTTTCTGCCGAATAGATACATCAAAGCAGTAATCGGCAACAGAGAAATCAGTATCCATTTACCCATTAAAAACACCTCCTCACCAAAGCATAAGCAATACTTTTTTAATTCCTTTTAGTATCGTTCGTATCATACAGAAAACCTCCTTTCGATTATTCATGTAGATAATGTATAAGTGAATAATTGAATTTTACTAAGATAAAATTTGCTCAAACATAAATGAGTAAAACATAATTGACTAAAACTATAAATTGTGATATACTGATTTAAACAAAAAGAACGGAAGTGAGAAAGATGTTTATTGGAAGAGAACGTGAAGTGGCGGCATTGGACAGATTATACGAATCAAACAAATTTGAATTTGCCGTTATATATGGGCGCAGACGTGTCGGAAAGACAGCACTTATAAATCACTTTATAGATAATAAAGAAGCGATTTATTTTATGGGTGTTGAAAGTAATGAAAAACAAAATCTTGAAAATTTCAGTAAAAGCATAATTGAATACAGTAGCGGTATTGAGGCGGAAACTTCATTTTTGTCATTTCAAGCCGCTCTTGAATATGTGTTTAAGCTTGCTGAAAAGAAACGATTGATACTTGCAATAGATGAATATCCGTATGTAGCACGTTCATCAAAAAGTTTGGCATCAACTTTACAGTTGCTTATAGATAAATATAAAGACACATCACAACTAATGCTTATTTTATGCGGTTCGTCAATGTCGTATATGGAAGATGAAGTGTTGGCATATAAATCACCGCTTTATGGCAGAAGAACTGCACAAATGAAAATACAACCTTTTAGTTTTGAGGAAACGTGCAGATGTTTTAAGAATTTTTCGGATGAAGACAAAGCACTTGCGTATGGTATTGTGGGCGGAACACCTCAGTATTTGTTACAAATGGATGATAGATTAAGCATTGAAGATAATATAAAAAATACTTACTTGAATCCGATTTCTTTCCTATATGAAGAGCCGACAAATTTATTAAAGCAAGAAGTGAGAGAGCCGGCTATATATACTGCGATTATAACCGCTATTGCGGTCGGTGCGTCGAGAATGTCGGACATTTCAAATAAAGTCGGTGAGGACAGTAATATTTGTGCGAATTATCTTAAGAGTTTGATAAATTTGGGGATTGTAAAAAAGGAAACTCCGTATGGTGAGAAAACATCTCGAAAATCTATATATTCAATAGAAGATAATATGTTCAGATTTTGGTATAGATTTGTTCCTAATAATAATTCTGTTATAATGCGTGGTGCGGCTGATATTGTGTATAGGCGTATCGAACCGCAACTTTCGGAATATATGGGTGCTGTGTTTGAGGAAATTTGTAAACAGTATCTTTGGAAACTGCTTCTTGACGGTAATTCGCTGGTTGAGTTTTCGGAACTTGGTCGTTGGTGGGGAAACGATCCTATTGAAAAGAAACAGACAGAAATTGATATAATGGGCGAACAGGATAAAAAGACAGCTTTATTTGGCGAATGTAAATGGACTAATGAAAAAGTCGATCTTGGTGTGCTTGAAACATTGATAAAACGCAGTAAGCTGTTTTCATATATTAATGTGCATTTGTTTTTGTTCTCGAAGTCCGGGTTCACAAAAGGCTGTATTGATAAGGCGAATGAACTCGGAAATGTATCTCTTGTAACCTATGCTGATATGTTTAAGTGAAAAACGTAAAGTCATACATTAAAAATATATAATATCTCTGTGTAATAAAACACACGGAGGTGAAATTTATATGTTCCAAAACGAACGATTTTGTACTTGCGGAGTAAATGAGGAAGTTCCTATTGTATTGCAAGCCATGATGTGGAATATGGTTGATACAATGAAAGTAGAATCGAAAGACTACTTGCAAGTATTTGAACTGTCAGAGTATGACGGTATGCAGAAAATCGTGCATTCACAAGAAATGCCGGAGTATAAAATGGAGTATCTTATTAAATTACAAGGTGCTCCTATTTTTGTGGGCAAAGTTTATGTGATTGACGATAAAACACATTCGACGATGCTGAAAGCAGAGGAGTATTAAGAGGAGGACGAAAGATGAAAGAGGAAAAATACACTTGTGACATATGTCACGAAGAACATGACGTATCAGAACTAACATATTTTGATGAATCATACTTGTGTGAAGATTGTTTAAGACGTGAAACATTCATTTGTCGTGATTGTGGTGACAGACACTGGAATGATGATTCGGCAGATGGTGACTTGTGCCAAACTTGTTATGATGAAGATTATGTCAGATGTGAAAGATGTGATGCGGTAATTCATTATGATGACGCTTGTTATCATGAAGATGAAGAATATCACGACCACCCATATTGTCGAGATTGTTTTGATATGGACGAGATAATCCACGACTATTACTACAAGCCTGAACCGATATTCTACGGTGACGGTCCGAGATATTTGGGTGTGGAACTTGAACTTGACGACGGTGGTGAAAATGAATTTTGTGCAAGTAAATTACTTGACATTGCAAATGCCAAAAAAGAGCATATGTACATCAAACATGACGGTTCACTTGATGATGGCTTTGAGTGTGTGACACATCCGATGACACTCGATTATCATATCAACCAAATGCCTTGGAGAGCGATTCTTAACAAAGCGGTAGCAAAAGGATACTTAAGTCATCAAGCCGGAACTTGCGGACTTCATGTACATATCAGCAGAAATGCACTCGGAGCAAATTACGAAGAACAAGAGGCAACAATAGCAAAGATTCTCTACTTCTACGAGAAGTTCTGGAATGAAATTTTAACATTCAGTCGAAGAACGGAATCGCAAGCAGAACATTGGGCAAGACGTTACGGCGGCGGAATAATCAATCCGAAAGAAACATTAAAACACGCAAAGAATTCACATATGGGACGATATGCGGCGGTTAATCTTGAAAATGATGCAACAATAGAAATGCGAATATTCAGAGGTACTTTAAAGTACAACACATTTATAGCAACCTTACAGATGGTAGATGAAATCTGTAAGGTTGCTATTTCTTTGTCCGACGAATTTATGCAGAGTCTTACTTGGCTTGATTTCGTAAAAGGAATAGCAGACGACAAACAAGAGTTGATTAATTATTTGAAAGAAAAAAGACTTTACGTCAATGAACCAATAAGAAATGAGGTGGAAATATAATGTGCGGAATATATGGAGTATTAAGTTACAAGGATAAATTAAAAGATATGAATGAACTTGTGGATTTGCTTGGAATGGAAAGTGCAGAACGTGGCACAGATGCAACAGGTGTTGCATATTCGATTTTGGGTAATATGAAGATAAACAAAAGTGCGGTAAGTGCATATAAGTTTAATCCGAATATTCCGAAATTCGTAAATGCAGTAATCGGTCATACAAGACACAGTACGCAAGGGGACAAGAGCAAGAACTACAACAATCACCCATGGAGTGAAAAGGTGAAGAACTGTCAGTTTGCACTTGCTCATAATGGTGTGTTGTTTAATGATAAAGAACTTCAAAAGAGGTATAACTTTAAAAGCAAAATTGAAACAGATTCATTTGTGGCGGTACAGTTAATCAAGTATAAAAACGCACTTAATTTCAAGACAATCAAATTCATGGCTGAAAGCATAGAGGGAAGTTTTAGTTTTAATATACTTGATAATCATAGTAACCTTTACCTTGTAAAAGGTGACAGTCCGATTTCATTAATTCATTTTAAAGATAAGGGCGTTTATGTGTTTGCATCAACTAAACAGATACTTTGGAAAGCGTTGGTTGATTCGGAACTGTTTCAAGATTTGGAGAACGGCAAGTATGAGCATATTGTTCTTAATGAGGGCGATATTCTGAAAATCAAGAGTAATGGCAAACGTGAAAGAGGTCACTTCAATTATACAGAATCATACGGCAGGCATTGGTATGATTACGGTTGCGATTGCTATATTGATACGGGGTATGATGATTATTATGCGGAAGAGTATCTCGAAGATATAAAGACAGTTGCCGCAATGCACGGTGAGGATCCGGAAGTGATACAGGAATTGTACAACGCCGGATACACACTCGAAGAATTGGAAGAAATGACTTACACTTGATACTAAAACAGTGCCGTTAGGGTGGGTAAAACTTTTGGGACGTTCCAAAAGCCGAAAACCAACTCTAATGGCACTATTTTTTTATGTTTCAATAGGGTATGCCCTAATGACACGGAGATTGGAGTTGATTTTTATGAAAATCGGATATGTGAGAGTTTCAACAAGTGAACAGAATACATTAAGGCAAGAAGTGATGATGAAAGAACTCGGCGTTGATGAAATATATATTGATAAAATGAGCGGCAAAAATACAAACCGTCCGCAACTTAAAGCAATGCTTGATTATGTACGAAAAGGTGATACTGTTATTGTAAGCGAGATTTCAAGATTTGCAAGAAACACAAAAGACCTTTTGGATTTGGTCGAGAAACTTCATATTAAAGAAGTAGAGTTCGTGAGTAAAAAAGAAGCAATCGACACAACCACACCGACAGGCAAATTTATGCTCACAATATTCGGCGCGGTAGCGGAACTTGAACGTGAATATATTTTGCAAAGACAACGTGAGGGAATAGAAATTGCAAAGAAGCAGGGTAAGTATAAAGGCAGGAAGAAAAAGGTGTACACCGATTTTGATACAGTCTTACAAAAATGGCGTGATAAAAAAATCACCGCCGCACAGGCGATGAAAGAATTGGGGATGAGCAAAAGTACATTTTACAGGCGAGTGAAGTGATTGATATTTTGGATTTATCGTGATATAATAAATGGCGGAGGTGATACTGTTGGGCTATATTTTGAAACATTATGACAGTGATTTACTAAAGTTTAATATTGAAAAAACATTCGACGGTATTGCCGTTAAGTTATTATGGGTAAACGAAGACAAAGAAAACTTGTTGCCGTTATGAATGGAACCTGATGAAGAATCAATAAGAAAGTGGCTTAGAAAAAGAATCATTCCGTCAAGTAGAGCATATGCTACGAATTTTCTTGCCCAATTAGGTCTTAATGAAAAAGATACAAAAGGAATTATTGATATATGCAAAGGTTTGTCTTTGAATGATTGCTATTGGGTTGTAGATGAAATTTTTAAAGGTACTTTTGACAGTGTTAATTTGTATGATAATCATTTTAGCCGTACTTTGGCATATATCGCTTTTACCGGATACGGAAGTTCAATTCGTTCGACATTCCGTTCTTCGCCGGAGTTCACAACCAACGGTATGCTTGCAAAGTGCTGGAAAAGGGAAGACGGAAAGATACTTCTATACAAATCAGGTACAGAGGGCTTTGTTAATTCGGGAAATGAACCGTATGCCGAATACTATGCTTATCAAGTCGCAAAGGCAATGGGCTTGGATGCGGTTGAGTATAATTTAAGGAAATATGACGGACGATTATGTTCCGTATGTGAGCTTTTTACAAGTAAAGATGTTTCGTTTGTTCCTATTTCAAGATTGGTGTCAAAAGGCGGAATAAATGCAGTCATGGACTATTATCAAAAGTTGGGTGATAAGTATTTTGATAAATTGATTGATATGTTTGTGTTTGACGCAGTAGTGTGTAATACAGACAGACATTTCGGTAATTTCGGTGTTCTCGTTGATAATCATACAAATAAGATAATTGATAATGCGCCGATATTTGATAACGGATTGTCATTATGGGGATTTGCAATGGAAAATGAACTTGATGATATTTCTGTTTATGTCAATACCCGTACGCCTGCAACATATTCGGACTTTGTGGAGTTTGCAAAACACTATATAACAAATTCACAAAAACAAAAACTGCATAAGTTGCAAAACTTCAAATTTAAAAAACATCCAAGATATAATTGGAACAAGAAAAGATTAAAAACAGTTGAACCTGTAATACAAGAGCGTGTTGAATTGTTGCTTAAATAAAGCCCTCGAATATAAAAACGAGGGCTTTTGTGTTATAATTCTTCTTTTAATAAAAAATCAAATAAGTGAATGATTTTTACACCGTTGACGTTGCCGGTTGAGAGTTCGTCTAAGGTGACAACGTATTTTGGGTATTGGTCTTTAATTGTGAGTAGATTGCCGATTTCACGGTCTGAATTTTCAGGAAATGTTCTGCATACTTGCACATAAATACGTTCATCACGTTTCATGGCAACGAAGTCTATTTCTTTTGTGCCAAGCTTTCCTATATAAACTTCATATCCTCGTCTTTTTAATTCAAAATACACGATATTTTCAAGCATAGAAGCTATGGACTTTGGATTGAATCCCATAATGCAATATTTTAGCGATTGGTCTGCAAGATAGAATTTTTCTTGAGTTTTTAATACTGATTTTCCTTGTAAATCATATCGTCTGCAACGATAGATTACAAAAGCCTTTTCAAGCCATTCAAGGTAGTTATAGATACTTTCTACCGACAAAGCTCTGCCTTCACCTTTTAGAAATTTTACTATTGAATTGGCTGAAAAAGTTTTGCCTACATTTTCTATAATAAATTTTACAACACGATTGAATAAATCGAAATTTACGATATTATGTCTTTTTGTAATATCACTTGTTATGACTGAATTATATATTCCTTCGACGATTTGATATGCCGATTGTTCATCATAATTACCGAGTGCAACAATAGGAAACCCGCCGAATTTTATATATTCATTAAGAAGATCTTTTTTTGACTTCGTACTGCTTGATTTAAAGTCGAGATATTCTTTGAATGACAGAGGATAAACGGGGATTAAAACATATCTGCCGGTTAGATATGTGGATATTTCACTTGACATAAGCTTTGAGTTTGAACCGGTCACATAAATATCGGCATTGGTATCTTCGAGTAAACTGTTAATAGCTTTTTCCCAACCGTCTATTTCTTGTACTTCGTCAAGTAAAAGATAGTATTTATTATCATTAATCATTTCTTTTTTTATGTCGTTATACATATCTTTTGCAGTATAGCAGTCATCTATCTCAAAAGAGGTATATCGTTTGCAGATAATATTGCTTTCATCAATACCTTTGCTTATTAATTCTTTGTGGAGCATTTCTAAAATTGTGGATTTTCCGCAACGACGTATTCCGGCAAGAATTTTTATAATCGGTGCATCCATATATGTGAATAATTTTTTTAAGTATTCTTCTCTTATAATCATAAAAACAACCTCCTTTTATATTAGTATAGACTAAAAAATGAAAAAATACAAGAGTTTTTACTTAAATTAAATAAAAACTTTAATAATATGCATGATGAGATATAGTGATAATATAAATACTATAAAATATTTAATTTTATATTGAATATAGTTTTCACCATAAAAGAATAATGTTACGGAACAATATCAAATACATTTGATATTGTTCCGTAATGTGATGATAAAGTTCCGAATGATATATAGTTGAGGGGGGAAAAAAAACTTTATCCTAATATGCTTTACTTTTCTCCTAAAAAGGGGTATAATTTAGGAGAAAAATAATGGAGTGTGAGAAAATGCGAACCTTTGATTATACGAAACTAAAAGAACGGAAATGGGATAGTGAAATATTAGGCTTAGTTGCACAAATACATGAATTTAAAGGTCGACAGGAATTATATTTAAAACAAAAACCTGTTGAACTTGACAGATTAATTGAGATAGCGAAAGTGCAGAGTACAGAATCATCGAATGAAATAGAAGGGATAAGAACAACAAATACTCGTCTAAAACAATTATGCACAGATAAGACAACGCCCAGAAACCGTGATGAAGAAGAAATTATGGGGTATAGAGATGTATTAAATACTATACACGAAAATTATGAGTACATTCCGATTCGTTCAAATTATATTTTGCAACTTCACAGAGATTTATATAAATATTCTGAAAAGAATATTGGGGGTAATTTTAAAAATACACAGAATTATATAAGTGCAATAGACGGTGACGGAAATGAATTTGTATTATTTACACCACTTGCACCGTATGAAGTACCTGAGGCGGTAAATAAATTATGCGAAGGATATAATGCGGCTGTTTCAGCACAAGATATTGATGCATTAATACTTATACCAATATTCATACATGATTTTTTATGTATTCATCCGTTTAATGATGGGAATGGCAGAATGAGTAGATTGCTTACGACGTTGCTGCTATATAGGAGCGGATATGTAGTAGGAAAGTATATCTCTTTGGAGAGTAAAATAGCGAAAAACAAGAATTTGTATTATAAGGCTCTTGAAAAATGTCAGCATGGTTGGCATGATAACAAGGAAGATCCGTCATCTTTTATAAAATATTTATTGAAAATTATTCTTGCGGCATATAGGGATTTTGAAGATAGAATAAATGTTGTGTCAAATAAAATGTCGGCTTTGGATATAGTGAGAAAGGCAGTAGAGAGTAAGATTGGTAAATTCAAAAAGAGCGATATTTTGGAGCTATGCCCAACAATAGGGAAAGCGTCAGTAGAGAACTCTATCAAAAAGCTTGTTGATAGCGGAGAAATTATAAAATGCGGTTCGGGACGTTCGACATTTTATATTAGAAGTGATTCACAATAGGATAGAATTTATATTAAGCGGATAGAAGTTAATTCTGTCCGCTTTTTTAGTGGGGTTTAATATATTTGACAATTCGGTACGAATATGATATATACGGAAAACAGCTATTTATTCCTATATTTAAAGGTGAAACTATAATGGAACACTTAATGACTATTCTTGAATTTTATCCGAATAGAGATATGGCGATTGTTGCGGATAGAGTTACAGATTGTATATTGGCAAAGCAGAGGATATTTTGAACGGAAATATATAAAGTCCACTAAATTGGACTCTGCTTGTTGTAAAATTTAAGCATAGAAAGACGAAATAAGTCTTAATATTTCATTTACTTATTTTGTATATGGTGATATAGTAGTAATACAGTGATAGGGGGAATAAATATGGAATGGACAAAGGGTAAAAAGGTTATGGCAGTAATCTGTGGTATTGCTATACTGTTTATGCTGTATGGAATTGTGCATTTTATCATAATGAATAGTCAGTATAATAAAGTGATAGAGGTAATAAAGCAAGGCGATTATACAAGAGCGGAAGAAATGCTTACTGATATGAATGTAAAACACAAAGATGATAATGATGAAAGATCGTATTTTAGACTACGTTCAGTGCTTTTATACGAATGTAAAGATACAGAAAATTTGGAACATTATTTTGCCGATTCAGCTATTTTATATATTTACATAACAGCAATGGAATATTACAATGATAACAAATTTGAATTTGCGAGTAACAGAATAAACCTTGTACCCGAAAATTACAGTGGAGCTTTATGTGAAGAAATAAAAACGTCAAAACAAGAAATAAACCAAAGATATGAAGAATACAAGCAAGAGTTAGAAAAAGCTAAAGAAGAATATATCCGTACGTTGCCGGAAAGAATGGCAAAAGAGGCAGAGGAAAAAAAACAAAAACTTGAAGAAGAAAGAGCGTCATATGCGGATAAACTGCCGTATGACGGTATGAGTGAATTATTTATCGAATACACGCAATTAGGCAAGCCTGATAAATATCAAAGAACAAAGAAGGATGATGTGTCAGACAATGAACGATATGATATTTATGATACATTTTATTGGTACGATAAAGGGTATGTGGTTTGTTGTCTAAACGGAAATGTGCGTTCTGTCAGCAAAGAATCAACTGAAACTATGGAAGAAAATTATAGCGGATATTGGATAAAAGAATTTGATTCTAAAGTTATAAATTCAGATGTATTCTCAAAAGACGGAAGATTGAAAGAGAAAAATTCGACTCGTTCATCATCCGGTTCTTCACATTCATCACATTCAAAACCTTTATACGGATATTCGCACGGAGATTCAAACCATAGCTCCGATTCGTATAATGTGCATAATTATGATGATCCCGAGGATTTTTATTATGATAACGAAGATGATTTTGACGGAATAGATGATGCGGAAACATATTTTTACGACCATAACGATTGATTTATGCAGAGGAGGAATTTTTTATGAACATATTTACTCAAAAAGCAAAGTTATTAAAGGAAATAAAAAGTCAAAAAGAGAAAATACAAGAATTGAAAAGTGAAAATAAAAGTCTTAAAGATGATGTATCGGACTTGAAAGACAGTAATACGGAAATGAATAAAGAAATAAAACGTTACAAAAGAAAATATATAAATACACATATAGAATGTGATCGTTGTTATACAACATTGCAAGAAGATTTTATTTATTGTCCGAAATGCGGTAAAAAGGTAGAAAATACTTTTAAAATAACTGCAAAGGCGAAAGAGTCTGTTTTCAAAACAGAAGTATTTGGTGGGGAGTTGATTATAACTCAATATATAGGTTTTGATGATTCGATGGTGGTAATACCGTCAACGATAAATGGTATGAGAGTAAACGAAATTGGAAGTAAAGCATTTTACGGATGTAAGAGCCTGACGGAAGTTGTATTTGAAGAAGGGTGTCAGTTTATAGATGGGGAGGCATTTAAGTATTGTGAAAAATTGAAAAAAATTCATTTCCCTAAAAGCTTGCTTGTAATCGGAGAAAGAGCATTTTCAAGTACAGGTTTAGTGGATGTAGTAATTCCGAATAATGTAAAAGAAATAGGCTGGGGTGCTTTTTGTTATTGCAGTGATTTAAAAAGAATAATATTATCCGACGGGCTTACTGAAATAAGTAGCAGAATGTTAGGTGCAAGTGGGATAACAGAAATAGATATACCTAAGAATGTTACAACAATTTGTAAATCGGCATTTGAGGATTCTAAATTGACGAAAGTCAATTTTTCAAAAAGTGTATTGAAAATTGAAAATGATGCTTTTTGGAGAACTGAAATTACTGAAGTTACTATACCGCCTAATGTTAAAGAAATAGGAAGGAATAACTTTGTGAATTATATGCTGGGTAAAAGTAAAACTATATATTGTGTTGCCGGTTCAGAGGCACAGCGTTATGCGAGAGAAAATCATTTTATATGCAAAGAGATAGTTTGAGGGGGTAAAAGAAATGGATAAAAAACAACAGGAATATTTTGATTTTATGATGAGTAAACCGTCCGGCGGAAGTCAATTTTCTTCCGGCGGAAACGGCGGAGAAGGGTGCTTGACAACAATTATCGGTGTAGTTATTATACTTTTTATAGCCGCAATTATCGGTTGTTTTATGGATTAGATATCTTAATTTGAGGTGATTATTATGGATAAACCGATTTATTTTTCAAAAATAGAATTTAAAAATAATTTTCTACAAGATTGTGAAGGAACTATGCTCTTAAATCTTGTAGAAAAGGAATTGTCATATCAACTGGTTAAAAGACATCGAAAAAATGAAAAGATTTTGTTTTCTTACGGAGTTAAAATAAAAGATGATGATTTACCTGAATTGCTACAGTATTGTAATGCGTTGGACTTTGAACCTTACAGAAACATTGATGAATCTATGGGATACAAGGGGATATATGGATACAGAGATTGTTGGGGAATAGTCTTTAGAGGCATTTCTAATTCGTATTTACCGATGTTAAAAATATATATGGTTATATATCATGATGAAAAACATATATGGCCAAACGAAAAATTATATAAGTATTTAATACAAAAATATTTCGGACATAAGAAATTTAAAAAATATGGTATATATTATTAATGTGAAAGCGGACTTTTATGTCCGCTTTTTTGCGGTGTACACTATATTGGACTTTGCTTGTGATAGAATTTAAGTATGAAAAAGAAGAAAATTCAACATAATGGGGGATGAATTATGAGTACGACAAAGAAAGTGTTAATTGTATTGGTTAGTATGGTCATGATAATACTTATATCATATTCTTCTTATTGGGGTATGCAATATAATAAAGCAATAAGGCTTATAGAAGAAAAATCATATGCTGAGGCGGAAGATATTTTGTTGAATTCTCATGTAAGCAATTTATATGATAAGAATGGATTTGTGAGTTGTTACGCTCGTATGTGTCAGTATGACAGTGTAGAGGATGCCTCAATAATAAATTCGTATTTGTCACAGATACCGAAGAATTATAACGGTATTTTTGGAAAAGAAATATCGAAAATGAGAGAAGAAAACAATACCAATTATGAAATATATTTAAAAGAAGAAGAAAAACGCAGAGAAGAACGTGAAAAGAAACTGCAAGAAGAATATGGCTCAAAAGTACCGTATGAGGGTATGTCAGAGGAGTATATCAATTATACAATGGTAGGTAGATATAACGAGAGAAAAGAAGAAAGTTTTTCTCATGGGGAGTATCATATAACAACATATATCTGGTATGCAAAATGGTATAATCCAAATTCAAAATCAATAGGTTTGAAAGTTAAGTGTCAGGACGGAAAAGTTACAGATGTCATAAAAATGAACTATTATTGGACGGAAGACGGTATGCCAAATACAAGCGGAGTACCGATAGACCAATTTGCAAAATATAAGCGTAAATATTCAAGCAAATCAACCGAAAAAAAGAAAAAATCCGATCCGTATGATGTATATGACTATGATGATCCGGAAGATTTTTATTATGATAATTATGATGATTTTGAATGTTATGAAGATGCAGAAGATTATTTTAATGACCATAATTATTAAAGGAGCGATAGAACTATGAAATATAAAGAAGATAATTCAAAACATAAAGTAGAAAAGGATATTCCTAAATATCTTAAAAAGAAGGAATCGGCAGTATCTAAATCTAAGATGAAATCAAAGCATAAACACCAATACAAGGATTGTTTGTTTAATTCAGGTAATAGTTTTTGTAAAGGACAGTATTGCGTAATATGCGGAAGAATAGGTAAGATTAATTATTTTGAAACAGAAAAAACGGAAGATAATCGTCGTATACTTCTAATTAGTGATAAGATATTAGAAAAATATAAAGGATTGCCGATTTTTGAGGTCGATACATATTTGCAAAAGTATATATCAATAACTGAAAGTGATTCAGATTTGTCCTAAAAATTTTCATGGTTGCAAATTGACACCTTGTGTCAACCTGTATAAAATAATAATTAAAGCAAGTGCACGTGTTTTAATTATTGTTGGAGGTCAGTTTTATGAACGGATTAAAATATATAAGAACAAAATGCAATTATAGTCAAAGGGCATTGGCTGAAGTGATGGGCGTAAGCAGACAGGCAATAAATATGTGGGAAAATTCTAAAAAGCTTCCGTCAAAAGAGAGAAAAGAAGATCTATGCAATATATTTGGTATTGATAACTCGGATTATTTTGGTGAACTTACTGTTGAGCAACACCGAAAACTTAAAGAACTTCCTATATACAGAATTTATTCCGGCGGGCAGAGTGAACGATTTACATTTAAGCCGATAAAACCGGACAATGTGCGTTACAGAGCAAAACGACTGTTACCAAATAATGATGAGGAATTATCTTTAGATGAAAAATGTGCATTGAAAAGATTGGAACTGAAAACATTGCTTGATGATATTAGTAACTATGCAGTTGAAAAAGATGTAAAAAACTCTTTCGATAACTTAAGCGCATTAAATCGTACGTTGCATATATTCGGACAAACGTTAGATATAGCAAAAGAAGCTCGCGGCAAACATCCGGAGTATGTGATGGTTTACTTCTACACAATTTTAGCAGTCTTAGACGCTATGAGTATTTCTTTTGGAAATGTAGATGAAAGTGATGTTATGAATCAAGATTTCATTGAAGAACTAAAGAAATGGTATGATTACAGAGAATTTGCCGTTGAATTGTCTAAAATGATAACCAATCATCTTGATTGTGCTTGCAATAATATTCCTACAGAAAGAGAAAATCCTAATAGCAATTACAGAAGACGAAAGACTGATTAAAAAGTGTTGAAATTCTATAATATAAATAGAAGATTAAAGGTTATGAATGGAGAAAATGCGATTGATTCAACTTGCAGTGTATCGAATGATGAATTGACAAAACGTTTTGTCGAGGCTATTAGGATAGATAATGAAATAAAGAAAATAAAAGGTGTTCCGATTAAAAAATACGACAATGAAAAGAAACAACCGTATTTGGAGTATCCGGACGGTCGAAGGGAATATGCTTAAATATAGCATAAACCCTCACTTTTTCACTATCCATACCACATGGTCTATTTGGGGTAGGGGCAACGGATGACAATCCTTGTGACTTATTTGAGAGAATAGACTTCCCGGTTGACGAATTCTTCCCGCCTGAGAGGGGCGAATTCTTGGAATGTGATCAAGATGACATATCCGAGCCGGAAGATGACAGTGACTGTGGATGTCGAAGATAAATCAGTACAAAAACCTCCTGTGATTATACAGGAGGTTTTGCTGTATTATGAAAAAACAGACAGTTCCGAGGTTCAGTGTAGCTTTAGCGATGAAAAATAAAACTCCTTTTGATATGACATTAAAAGTTTTTGTTTCAGAAAAAAATTAATTTTTTTGAAAATCCATTGCATCGTACATCGGTGTACGGTGTATAATAATTATAGAACATAGTCTGCCAAGACAGAATAAAAAATTTAAGAAAAGAGGGATTAAAATGAAAAAAGTTTTTAGCACATTGCTTGCGGCGATTATGGTATTTACCATGCTTGCAGTGCCTGTCTTCGCAACGGATATTGAAGACGGCAGTGAGGCTTATGTAACAGTAGGAAGTATGAACGTCACAAAAAATCCGACACCGTCCGGAAGTATCAGTGTTGTGTACCAAAATGAGAAATTGACGGTTTTGGAGGCGTACATAAACGGCAAGGACCAAATAGCGGACAATTACCACAAAGTTCAGCTTAAAGACGGTACAATCGGTTATGTGTATGCTTATGCAAACAGAAAAGATACACTTGAGGCGGCAGAGGACTTTGAAGAAAAGTTGAATGAGTCTTTAAAGTCGGATGATGAAAAATATCAACACGCAATAAATATGGTTTTCCTTGCTGATTACATCTACGGCGGTTCAAAAACAACTGAAGGTGAAGAAATGAATTTCTACGCAAAAGTTCCGACTGAATGGGCAAGACATAAAAGACCGGCATCGTTACCGTTAGTAGGTAAAGCAGTTATACATATCGGTGATGAGGGTAAATTCGGCTCGGTAAAGGCATCGTTCTATCCGGGCAATCCGCCGATTAATTATCACTCTAAGAGATTGGACGAACTTAAAGAAATCGGCTATGATCCTCCGTTTGCGGAAAAGTCAAGAACAGAGGCAAATGCCAACACAGCATTTTATGCAGGTGCAACAAGTGAATTTGACGTTGTCGGATATAACGAAGATTGGGTTGCAATATGGAGCGAAGGCGGTGTTGACGAATCACGCGGTACAATCAGACAATGCGGCGAAAAAGACGGTACTGCTTTCACAAGCTGGAAACCTGCCGTATATTTTGTACCGAGAAAAAATTGTTATATCTTAGATATTAACAATCAAGTGACAACTCCTCCGGAAATTGAAGCTATCGGAAAAGCAACCGCTCCGCTTATGGTAAAGACAACTCCCGACTCAACGGATTATGTAAAATCGGGTGTTTACAAAATAAATCAGTCTGTTCAAATAGTGGACGCAACGCCGCAAAACGGTCATTACAAGATTTATTACAAGCACGGTTTGTATTATGTTGAATCACAGTATGTTAATGTGCAGTACACAAATACTCAAAAGCCGGCTATTTCGTATAAGGCGGAAGTAAGTGCTGACTGCGATGTTTCGGACGGCTCTTCAGTTGTGGGCAAGGTGAAAACAGGTACAACAGTTGATGTTATTGAAAAAGATTATGACGGCACAAATTCAAAAATCTATTTCAATTCAAAAGAATGTTATATTCCTACAAGCAATTTGACTGATTTTGTCAGCACACCGTCAGCATCGGGTATAGCGGCACTTGGTGCGCCGATTGGTGTTCTTGCGGTTGATTCGCCATGGAGTGCATATGGTGCAGAGGCATATACAAAAGAGGCTTATGAGCTTCTTAAGGCGCATGAGTACGGCGAGTCATATGAGGGAGCTAAAATATATGCGGACATTTTAAATCGAAATGAAATAAGCTTTTTAAATGATCAAGATTGGGCTAATGTATATAATATTGAAGATTATTCGTATACTCCAGACCCTGATTATCCTGACGAAATAGAAACGGGAAAAGCATATACCATTCTTTATGACGGAAATATTCGTTATATCCTACAGAATGATGAACATTATCAAACGTTTACATATTATCCGGGAACTGAGTTCAGTAAAACATCTGTTGCCAAAACACAGCCTGTTTATATAGACGGTAACAAATATAACGCCGTTGCATACAACATTGACGACAGTAACTATTTCAAACTCAGAGATATTGCGGAAATGCTTAACGGAACAATTAAAACATTTGATATTAAGTATGACGCGTCAACAAATTCGATTGATATGTTAAGCTATTTTGATTACACATCGGTCGGAGGTGAGTTGACGGCAGGTGACGGTGAAACGAGAACAGCCGTTTCTTCATCGGCATTTCTAACTCTTGACGGAGTTCCCGTTCAGGCAACTTGCTATAATATCGACGGTAACAACTACTTTAAACTTCGTGATATAACAGATGTGTTGGATTGTCGAGTTGACTGGGAAGAAAAGAACCAAACAATTTGGATAATACCGGGTATGACTGCGTATGACGATCCGAATGAGGCTGTGGGTTGATAAAATAATATACGGTTCATTTGAGGTGGTGACGAAGTCACATATCCGAGCCGAAAGATGGCAGTGACTGTGAGTGTCAAAGAGGATAAATATGATTAATATAACCCTCTTACCGGCTTTGATTTAAAAAGAGGGGCACATCAAAGTTAGACATTCTCAAAACAATTTGATATAGTTTAAAATATCACCTGCGGTATTTGTGAGGGAGCTAAGGGCGTTGCCTTGAACTCTAACACTCGCCGCAGGTGTTGCTTTATGCGGAATTTTTAGAGGTTTGGCTGACTTGACAGATAGAATTTGCGGAAAGTATTGTTTATTTTTATGGCTTGTATATGTGAAAATTTAATGATATAATATTAAAAAAATATTAAGGGGTAGAAAAATGAAAATATTTGATAATATAATGTCTTGGAAAAAGCCCGAAATGCTTGACTTGGCAAAAGAGCTTAATATAAAAGGTCGTTCAAAAATGAACAAGGGCGAAGTGGCAGAAAGCATATCGGAAATATTATTATCAGACGAGTATTTTAAGACAGTTCTTGCGGCGCTTGACAAAGAACAAACGGAATGTCTTGTAAATTGGTGCGAGAACAACGAAATTGAAAAGTTGGATGTTTTCAAAATCGGACTTTTATTGGAATTGGGTTATATATCATTTGAAAACGAACAATACAGTTTGTGTGACGAAGTAAAAGACTTAGTTGCTAAATGTTATACAAACGAATCAAAAGGTGATTTGGAAGTCAGAGATAAAATAATAAATTACTGCAATGTTTTTGCGGAACTTTACGAAATTGTTCCGTTGGACAAGGTTTTTGAAATATACGACAAGCAAAATCATGATATTTCAAAAGACGATTTTATGGAATTGATTAATACTATCAACGGTAAAATGGATTTGTGGGAAATATACAACAATTCGATTGTAAACACTTATGTTTTGGAAGAAGGTTTTTATGATGATTTGTTGAAAACGCAAGGTAACAAACCGTTTTATATTCCGTCAAGAAAAAAGATTATGAAAATGGCTAACCCGGGATATATTGAAGAAACCAACGAATATCTTGCACTTAGACATTACTTGATTAAGAGAATGGGTATGGATGAAGTAAAGGGCGAAAACTTATGCTTTGAAATTGAAATGGAATGTAAAATGAGCAATGAAAACGCTCCTGATATTCTTAGCTTGTTTGACAAGTATAATGTTGAATTAAATGATAATAATGCAAAAAAAGTAATCGGTTTGGTACAAGCTGTTAATTTAAACACAAGAAAAGCGGTAAACAGAGGTTACACCGATTTGCAAATCGAAGAAATGAATAACAGATATATGGTTCAGAACGATTTTTTCCCGTTCTTTATGTAAAAAACAAAAGCTCCCGAACTTATATGTTCGGGAGCTTTTTTATTCTTCTATCGGCAGAGCCACTTGTGTTATGAAAAGTTTTTTATCCTTATGTTGCGGGGGACCTTCAAGGTATGTATGACGACACATTCCCAAAGGTGTGAGATTATGCTCTTTGGCATACGACAAAAGTTTTTCGCGAACTTTCGGGAGTTCCTCATATGCACCGTGATGATAAATGCAAATTGCACGCATTGGGGTCAGTACGATGATATGTTCGCCGCTGCTTTCAGACGGTACGGCAACACAGTAAGAAATTTCGTTGGGTGCGGACAATGGGTATTCTAAAAAGTACATTCTCTTTGTCATATCGGTACCGTATTCACGCATGGCAAGTATTGCGGTATCACGCAGAATATTTGTTTTATCGAGAATACTTTCCGTAGTAAAAGTGCGTCGATAAATCGTTTGCTTGTCAATGTGGATTTCCTTGATTTGTGTGAGATTGGTGTTTGCTCTTTCATACAACTTTTCAATATTCAAATTTATTTCGTCACGCATAGCTTCAAGGCGGCGGATAAGCGGTAATAAATCGGTTTTACCGTCTAAATAGTCGTGAATTTCATCAAGCGACAGACCGAGCTTTTGAAAAATACGTACTGTACGAATTTTAGTGAACGTATCTACGGTATAATAACGATTTCCGTTTTTGCCGTCCTTAACGTCCGGAGTAATCAATCCTTTTGCTTCGTAATTCAATATGATTTTTCTTGTAATTCCGATTGATTTTGCCATTTCACCGATTGTAAACATATTTTTTTCAACATTCATATCATCACCCCAAAACATATATTAATACAAAAAACGGAAAAATGCAAGACATAGAAAAATGTTGTTTAAAATTCGTGTATAGTGGTATATATTATATATGAGTAAATTTACGGAGGTAATATAAATGGCAAACAAATATTCGGGAACAAAAACAGAGGAAAATTTAAGAACTGCCTTTTCGGGTGAGTCGCAAGCGCGTAACAAATACACATATTTTGCGTCGAAGGCAAAGAAAGACGGCTTTGAACAAATAGCGGATTTGTTTTTGAAAACAGCCGACAATGAAAAGGAACACGCAAAAATGTGGTTTAAAGAATTAAACGGAATCGGAACAACGGCAGAAAATCTTGTTTCGGCGGCAGAGGGCGAAAATTTTGAATGGACAGATATGTATGCTGATTTCGCAAAAACTGCCGAAGAAGAAGGCTTTACCGAATTGGCTGAAAAGTTCCGTATGGTAGCCGCAATAGAAAAAACTCATGAAGAACGTTACCGTGCATTGCTTCACAATGTTGAAACAAAAGAGGTTTTTGAAAAGAGTGAAGTCAAGGTTTGGGAGTGCCGTAACTGCGGTCATATCGTTGTAGGCGTAAAAGCTCCGCAGGTCTGTCCTGTGTGCAATCACCCGCAAGCATATTTTGAAATTCACGCAGAAAATTATTAAAAATTTAAGCATATCATTTTTGAAAATGATATGCTTTTTTATTTGAAAATATTAATCGAAAAGTCTTGATTAAATGAATAATTAATGATAAAATGTATGTAATGGCGGTTGAAATTTGTATGAATTGAATTTGCAATTTTACAGACGCTATTATTAAAGTTGGTTTTTTATTTGAGAAAGGCTATGGAGTTGAAAATGAAAAAAATTACGGCTCTTTTAACGGCATTGATGATGTGCATGACATTCGGTGCGAATTTTGTATACGCGGCGGACAGTAATTCGGCACGCAATGCTGTTTTGCAAATACGTAAGGAGATAGACAGTCACAAGTCGAACATTCAATCGAAAAACGGTGAACTGTTTAAACTTACACCCGAAGAAATCGCCGAAGCGGATTTTAAGAATTATGATACGTCATCAGTACTGTTGGGAACTGACTTGTATGAATTTTCTGCCGGCAGTGTTTCAAACGACATAAAAGGCAAAGACGGAACAATAAACACGCTTGCTCCGAATGAATACAAAGTTCACAGTACGATTAAATACGGAAAATATCCGTCAATATTCAATTCGGACACGGTGATAAAAACTTCCGGCGGAAAACGGGCAACATTTGTTGCGGATTATTCGGACGATGTGCCGTCATATCAGATTGTGAAGAATGTTGAGAATTTATATGTCGAAAATATAGATTTTGAAAATTTTCCTATGATAAAGTTTGAAAATTGCGATAATATTATTTTCAACAACTGTTCTTTTATTGATTTTGAAAACAACGGAATTGTGTTCAGAGATTGCAGTAATATCGCGATTTTGAACAGTAAGTTCACAAATTGCGGCAATCAGATTTCAGACAGTTCAAACAGCGGTTACAGTATAAGAATAGTCGGTGATACACAAAGCCCGGCTGAAAATGTGCTTATTGAAAATTGTACTTTCGAGAACAGCTGCGGTAAGACGATAAGTTTTGTCGGCGGTGTTGACGATTATGTTATAAGAAATAACACGATTAACAACAGTGTCTGGGGGGCGATTGATTATTGGACTCCGACTGTTTCGGGCAAATATGCAGACGTTATTGAAAATAATGTGTGCAAAAATATCGGTTTCGGCAAACCGTCCGTAAATGATACTAATGCACTTACAAGCGGTGTCGGTTGTGCGGCGATATTCGCGGGTATGGGAACATCACTCCCTAATACGATTGTGAAAAATAACGTTGTACAAAATTGCGTTGAAACGGGTATCGAAGGTCCGTATGAATTGGTTTATCACAATACAGTAAAAAATACAGGCGAAAATTCCGTTGTGCGTTATACCGGCTCTACAGAGGCGATATATATTAAGCTGACGACTGAATTTGAACAGAAATATATAGGAAATACTATCGAAACAAGAGGTTTGAGATGCTTTTCTTCTTATTCGAACAGAGATGATGAGTACAAGGGAATATACATTTTGAACAATTCTATGAATTTGGAAAATACAGATGCAAGTATTGCTTGCAATTACACTCGTTCGGACATTGAAATCAACTGTAAAAAAATAAAGAAGATTGTTATTGAAAATAATACGGGAATGATGAAAGACAAAAAGAGTGTAAACATCTATACCGACAATGGTTATGTTATGGATTATTTCAGTATTCATAATCCTTGTATGATAGGCTCAGTGCCTGAAAAGGCGAGATATTGCTTTAATATCAATAATAATTAAACAGAATGCAGTCAAAATCGTTGCAGATTTGTCTGCAGACTCAATTAAGCTAATCATTGGGGAACATATAAACAATGCGTATGCTTTGTTTATGTGTTCCTTTTTTGGTGCAAATATATAAAAATTATAGGTATATTTAATAGATAATTACTAAAAAGTAAAATATATGTTGAAATTGCACGAATAAAGTGATATGATAAAAGTATAATTTGTACAAAAGGGATGATTGCTATGGAATATATTGGGCATACATCAGACGACGGACGGAAACAGCTGCTTTTGGATCACTTGAATGGAACGTCGAAGTTATGTCGTGAAAATGCGAATGAATTTTGGGCGGATATAGCCGAATTTGTGGGGCAAATACACGATATAGGCAAGTATACATCGGGGTTTCAAAAACGTATAAACGGTGCGGAAAATATCCGAGTGGAACACGCAATATGCGGTGCAAAAGAAGTTGCGAAAGCACCGCCGAAATCATATGTGCCTATGATTGAGTATTGCGTTGCGGGACATCATTCGGGTTTACCTGACGGCGGAACGAAAGTTGACGGTGAAGAAGATTCGACCTTGCACGGCAGAATGAAACGAAAAACCGGCGATTATTCTGCGTATGAAAATGAAGTTAAACTTGAATATCCCAAAGATAATTTGAGAGAACTTTTTGATGTCAGTAATCAGAGAGAAATTATTGAAAGGTATTCTTTTTTTACAAGATATTTGTTTTCATGCCTTACGGATGCGGATTTTATAGATACGGAGCGGTTTGTAACTCCCAACACAGACAGAGGTATAGACGGAGATTTTCAAAAAGCATACGAAAAAGTATGTGAAAAACTTAATTCTTTTAAAATAGAAACCAAACTTCAAGAATCAAGAAGTATTATACAAGAACAGGTTTATAAAAGCGTTGAATCGAATGCGAATGTGTATACATTGAATATGCCGACAGGCAGCGGAAAAACTCTTTGCAGTATAAGAGCGGCTTTGAAAACTGCGATAGAGAATAAGAAAAAACGTATTATATATGTAATTCCGTATGTCAGTATAATTGAACAGACAGCAAAGGTATTCGAGGATATTTTCGGTGATGTACTTCCTGTGTTGCAGCACCATTCAAATTATGATTTTGATGATGATAAAAGTGAAGATGAAAACGAAATAACTTCGGAAAAATTAAAACGTTCCTGTGAAAATTGGGACGCAAAACTTATAGTAACAACGAATATTCAATTTTTTGAATCACTGTATCATTATAAAGGCAGACGACTTAGGAAACTTCATAATCTGGCGGACAGTGTTATCATATTTGACGAAATACATATGCTGCCGATTGACTATATTCAGCCTTGTTTAAGGGCGATAGGGTATGTGACGAAGTATCTTAACAGTACGGCAATTTTGATGTCGGCGACAATGCCGAATTATGATAAATTTATGGAAAGGTATATGGCAGGTGTCAAAATAGAAAATGCGGTTAAGGATACGTCGTTGTTTAACGTATTTGATAAGTGCAGATATGAGTATATCGGAAAGTGTGAACTTGCTTCACTGGCAGAAAAGGCACAGGAATATGACAATGCACTTATAATTGTGAACAAAAGGAAAACGGCAAGGGAATTATATGATATGTGCAGCGGTAACAAGTATCATTTGTCAACATATATGACGCCTTTGCACCGTTCGGAGATTATTGCAAAAATAAAGGAAGATATAAAGAACGGAATTAATACGACCGTGATTTCAACATCACTGATTGAGGCGGGTGTTGACCTTGATTTTAAGGCGGTGTTCAGAGAAATTGCGGGGATTGATAACATATTGCAGTCCGGCGGTAGATGTAACCGTGAGGGTAAGATGGATATGGGCGATGTGTTTGTTTTTGAAACAGACGGCGGAAAAGGTGAGATTCAGCTTAAATCAAATATAACACGAAATTTATTTGAGGAATTTGACAATATTTCAACCGACAAATGTATTGAAGAATATTACAGTCGCTTATTTGCGTTTAATGACGGCAATATAGACAAAAGTACTATAACTTCGCTTATGGGTGAAAATTTGAAATTTGATGAAATACCGTTCAGAACGTATGCCGAGAATTTTAAGTTTATCAAAAATCAAGTTATAGGAATAGTAATTCCGCGTGATGAAAATAAAGATTTGATTGAACAGCTCAGATACGGAAAACTGTCCGTAAAACGAAAATTACAGCAGTACAGCGCGTCCGTACATATTTGGGAGCTTGAAGAAATGATTAAAGAGGGGATTATAGAACAGCTTGATTGTGGTGTTTGCATACTTGCAAATACAGATTATTATAAGTCGGACGTGGGTTTGACGTTGGAAAATGATGTAGATTATTTTGTATGAGGAGGTTAAAATGAGTTACGGATTTAAAATTATGGTTAAAGGCGATTATGCCGCCTTCAACCGCCCTGAAATGAAAGTTGAACGTGTGAGTTATGATGTTCCGACACCGGGAGCTCTTGAGGGACTGATAAAGTCGGTGTATTGGAAACCGGCAATTCGGTATGTAATTGATAAGATTATCGTTTTTAATCCGATAACATTTATCAATGTTCGCCGTAATGAGGTTAAGGAAAAAATAAAATTGCAGTCGGTACAAAAAAGTATGAAAAACGGTACAGGTGATGCAACGATTTATACTAAGGATATGATAAATCAACGCGGAAGTATGATTTTGAAAGATGTATGTTACGGCGTGGAATTTCACTTTGAACTTACGGGTATACAGAGTGATCATGATGACGAGTCGGAGGAAAAGCATTATAATATTCTTCTAAGACGTTTAAGAAACGGTCAACAATTCAGACAACCTGTGCTTGGGTGTCGTGAATTTCCCGTAAAGAGTATTGAGCTTGTGGAGGAATTTCCGCTTGAAAATGTTTCGGATACGTTAAAAGGTGATACGGATTTAGGATTTATGCTGTATCATATGAAGTTTGAGGACGGCGGACATCCGAAAGATAATGATTGGGATAAACGTAATTTTTCGGACAAGGCAGACGCACTTTTTTACAGACCGCATATGATTGACGGTGTTATAGATGTAGCAAAATATAGGGAGATGATGAAATGCTGATAAAGGCTTTGAATGAATATTACGATATTCTTGCGAGAAATGACAAGGTTTGCAAAGACGGTTTTTCAAGGCAGAATATCACGCATATGATTATGCTGAGAAAAGACGGTACAATAAGCGATATTATAAACGTGGAGCAGGAAAGTGAACCCGACAGTAAGGGTAAAACCAAACTTCAGCCTATATCGGTGGTTTTGCCGGAGAGAACACAGAAACCCGGTATAGACGGAAATATTGTCGAACACAGACCGTTATATATTTTCGGACTTAATTACGACAATAAGAGCGGTACATATTCAACTGAGGACAGTACGGATAAGGCGAAGAAATCGCATAAAGCGTTTGTGGACAAAAACCTTGAATTTACAGAGGGTATGACATCGGATATAGTTACGGCATACAGAAACTTTCTGCAAAAGTGGAATCCGCAGGTCGAAACCGAAAATGAGTTGCTTGTAAATCTCGGAAAAGCATACTCGACGGCGAATTTTATTTTCGGTCTTGACGGACACCCTGAAATAAAATTGCACGATACTGACGGCGAAATTGCTCAAAAGATAACGGAACTGAAAAAATCAGTCGGACCGGTGCAGGGTAATGACATATGTGCCGTTACGGGAGAAAAAGGCGAAATATCGGTAACGCACGATAAAATCAAGGGTGTAAGAAATGCAAATGCAACAGGTGCGTTAATGGTTTGCGTAAATAATACGGCAGAGTGTTCATACGGCAAAGAACAGGCGTACAACAGTTCCATAACGCAAACTACTATGAAACACTACACAGAGGCATTAAACACTTTAATCGCAGACAAAAATCACAGAATATATCTTGATGATATGACAGTTGTATTTTGGGCGATGTCAGATGACGATTCAAAAGAAACGGATTTGTTTGCTTCAATGCTTGGCTTTGACGATAAGATTGATGCAGATGAAATGAACGGTATTTTGCTTAAATCGCTTAATGACGTAAATCAGGGCAAAAGTCCCGATTTTACAGAACTCGATATTGATAAAAATGTTGAGTTTTATATTGTGGGAATTGCTCCGAATGTTTCGCGTCTTGCACAAAAATTTATATACCGTGATAAATTCGGCAACATATTTTCACATATAGCAAGACACCAAGCAGATATAATGATTGTTAATTCAAAAGGAAATATACCGATGTGGCGAATATTCCGAGAATTAAAACCGCCTCAAAGCACAAATTACACCACACCGCCGCCGCTTATGGCTTCGGTGTTCGGTGCAATAATAAACGGTACACGTTATCCCGAGTCCTTGCTTGAAAATGCCGTAAGACGAGTGAAAACGGATAAATCGGTAAATTATGTTCGTGCAGGTATTATCAAGGCTTGCATAAACAGAAAAGATAGATATTCAAAAAATAAGGAGGAGATAAAAATGGCACTTGATATTGAAAATAATAATCAAGCGTATCTGTGCGGCAGACTTTTTGCCGTACTTGAAAAAGTTCAATCGGACGCATTACCTGGATTGAACAGAACAATTAAGGATTCATATTTTGCGTCAGCTTGTGCAAATCCGTCAACGGTATTTCCGAAACTTATAAAGCTTTCGCAATACCACATTGAAAAACTTGAATATAAAGTTAAATATAAGATAGTTACGGGTGAAATTATGGACAAGCTAAACGGCAAATTTCCAAAGACATTACCGCTTAGCGAGCAAGGTAAGTTTATTATAGGCTATTATCAGCAAACACAAGATTTTTATAAGAAAAAAGAAGATAAGGAAATATGAAAGGAAGTAGAGAATTATGGAACCAATTAAAAACAGATACGAATTTACAGTTATTTTTGATGTAGAAAACGGAAATCCCAACGGTGATCCCGATGCAGGCAATATGCCGAGAATTGATCCCGAAACGTCGGCAGGACTTGTTACAGATGTGTGCTTAAAGAGAAAAATCCGCAACTTTGTGGAAATTTTTAAAGAAGATGAGCCGTATTATAATATTCTTGTAAAGCCTGATAAGGCACTTAACACAAAATTTACGGAGGCATATGAGGCAATAGGCGAAAAGACAGGTCAAAAGGGTAAAAATCCTGAGGCGGTAAGAGCGGCAAGGGATTACATATGTCAAAATTATTTTGATGTAAGAACATTCGGTGCGGTTATGAGTACAGGTAACGACCCATGCGGTATTGTCAGAGGTCCTGTTCAGATTAGTTTTGCAAAGAGTGTTGATCCGATATTTACACAGGATATAACAATTACAAGACAGGCAAGAACAAATGAAAGTGATAGTGCTACTATGGGCAGAAAGAGCATAGTACCGTATGGCTTGTACAGGGCGGACGGATATGTGTCGGCTATGCTTGCACAGAAAATTACTAAGTTTTCGGAAGAAGATCTTGAACTTTTGTGGAAGGCCATTATCAATATGTTTGAACACGACAGAAGTGCCGCAAGAGGTAAAATGTGCGTAAGAAAACTTTATGTATTCAAGCATGATTCCTTACTCGGAAATGCTCCGGCGAATGTGTTGTTTGACAAAATTGTTATCGGCAAAAAAGACGGAGTGGAAGTTCCGAGAAGTTTCAATGATTATGAAATCACTGTCGATAAAAATATGCCTGAAGGAGTAGAACTTCAGGAGAAAGCATGATTAATATAAGGACAATACAGCATTATATGTATTGCCCGAGAAGATTCGGATTGCTTGAAATTGAGAATGCTTGGGCTGAAAATGTTTCGGTTGTGTTGGCGAATATTATGCACGAAAACGTACATTCAGGCAAACACCAATTCAAAAGCAATAACAAGGTTGTTTTAAGCTCGGTTACTTTGTATAATGATGAACTTGATTTGTATGGCGTTGCGGATTGTATAGAGTTTTGCAAAAATAAAGACGGCGTACCGATAGACGGTTTTGACGGAAAGTACACTGTCAGACTTGTGGAATACAAGCCTACACAGCCTAAAGACGGCTCTATAAGAGAAACTGACGCGATACAGGTGTTTGCTCAAAAATTGTGTGCGGACTATATTTGGAAATGCAACAGTGAGGGGTGCATATATTATGCCGATACAAGAAAACGTGTGAAAATGCCGTTTGATGAGGAGTACGACAGGTATAAAGCATTGCTTGATGATTTGGTCGGTAAAATGCAAAACGTAATGGAAAGCGGTGTTATTCCTCCAAAAATAAAAGGTCAAAAGTGCAGTGGTTGCTCTATTAAAGATTTGTGTATGCCTAAAACGAAAAAGTACAGCATTAAACAGCTTATTGAGGAGGATTGCGTATGAGAAAACTTTTGAATACTTTGTATGTCACGAATGAAAATATATACATGACTCTCGACGGCGAAAATGTTGTATGTAAGGAAAATAATGAGGTTAAATTACGACTTCCGTTTTCAAATATTGAGGCAATATTTTGTTTCAGCTATCTTGGCTGTTCGCCTGCACTCATGGGAAAGTGTGCCGATTACGGCATACCTATTAACTTCATATCTCCGTCAGGCAGATTTTTGGCTCGCGTGCAGGGTGCGTCACACGGAAATGTGTTGCTGAGAAAACGTCAATATGAACTTTTTTCAAAACCGCCTGCACTTTTAAGACAAAATACCGTTGCCGCAAAATTGGCGAATACAAAAAGTGTTGTGAAAAGAACGCTTAAAGATTATCCGCAAATTGATGAGGACGGCAAGCTGACTCATTGTATAGAACGCTTGGACGGTTGTATTAAAAGCGTGTATATCACAGATGATTATGACGGCATACTCGGTACGGAGGGGAACGGTGCAAAGGCATATTTTGATGTGTTTGACAGCCTTATTCTTCATCAAAAAGACGATTTCTGTTTTGCAATGAGAAGTAAAAGACCTCCGCTCGATAGGGTGAATGCAATGTTGTCGTTTTTATATACGATTTTTACCCGTGAATATGCGGCGGCACTTGAAAGTGTGGGGTTGGACAGTTATATGGGATTTTATCATTCGCTTCGCCCTGGACGTGAATCGCTTGCGTGTGATTTGGTCGAGGAGGGGAGATGTATTGTTGAAAGATTTGTGTTGACATTAATAAATCTTAAAATTATTAAACCCGAAGATTTTGATGTACAGGTAAGCGGTGCAGTTTTCTTGAATGATGACGGCAGGAAAAAGGTGCTCTCAAAATGGCAGGAGAAAAAACGTACCGATATGATACATCCGTATTTGAAGGAAAAAATTCCTATGGGACTTTTGCCGTATGTGCAAAGTATGTTGCTTGCAAAATTTGTGCGTGGTGAAATTGACGAGTATCCGTGTTATTTGGCGAGGTAGGTGATATTGATGATGACTTTGGTAAGTTATGATGTGTCAACTGTCGATGCGGCAGGTAGGAAAAGACTTCGCAAGGTTGCAAAGGAATGTGTTAATTACGGACAAAGAGTGCAAAATTCTGTGTTTGAAGTTGATGTTGATTACGGAACATTCTTGAAATTAAAAGATAGACTTATGAAAATTATTGATGAAGAACAAGATAGCCTTCGATTCTATTATCTGGGTAATAATTGGAAGAGGAGAGTGGAGCATATAGGTGCAAAGGAAACATATGATCCTGAGGGCAGTTTGATTTTGTGAGCGAACGTGCAGTGATATTGGTTTTATATGGAGGTTCGCTGAAAATATAATACATATTATGTAAAAAATATCGCTTTTTAAAGTGATTTTTAGTAAAATGTCCGCTCTGTTGTGGTGGTGTGACTTCACATATACAATATGTAGAGTCACGCTCCCCACGGAGCGTGTGAGTTGAAATTTTTTTAAAACCATTTAAACCACTTAAAACGGCGGGTCACGCTCCCCACGGAGCGTGTGAGTTGAAATGTTGTCCTTTTTGATTGAGGACACGGTTAATATGAGTCACGCTCCCCACGGAGCGTGTGAGTTGAAATTGCGCCGTCAATAACTACGGTACTATTATATAATGGTCACGCTCCCCACGGAGCGTGTGAGTTGAAATGGCTTACGATACTGCCTTTTAATCGCCCTGTTGGTCACGCTCCCCACGGAGCGTGTGAGTTGAAATTAGTCTTACCGCCTACGTTTGACGCAAAGCTGTATGTCACGCTCCCCACGGAGCGTGTGAGTTGAAATCGGAACAAGGCTTTCAAGCTGACGTGGCAGTACATGTCACGCTCCCCACGGAGCGTGTGAGTTGAAATGGAGTAAAAAGGAAGAAAATGTAAATGACCTGCTCGTCACGCTCCCCACGGAGCGTGTGAGTTGAAATCCTTTTCTTTTTTTCAATCCGTTTTTTATGTTGTGTCACGCTCCCCACGGAGCGTGTGAGTTGAAATCGTCAAAAATATAGTTGAACTGAAAAAAGGTGTAAGTCACGCTCCCCACGGAGCGTGTGAGTTGAAATATATATCTACTGTAATTATTGACTTATAAATCACTGTCACGCTCCCCACGGAGCGTGTGAGTTGAAATTGACGCATATACAGATATGCTTATGGCACTACCTGTCACGCTCCCCACGGAGCGTGTGAGTTGAAATGACGGCACTCGTGGTACAATACATTTTTACTCTGAGTCACGCTCCCCACGGAGCGTGTGAGTTGAAATTTGTTTCGCCATTATCATATTCAAGTTTGTTACGCGTCACGCTCCCCACGGAGCGTGTGAGTTGAAATTGACGTTATAGGCGTTGTTCAACACCTCGCCTGTGTCACGCTCCCCACGGAGCGTGTGAGTTGAAATACGGGCGGTATAGTTGATGTTATTTATTTAACATTGTCACGCTCCCCACGGAGCGTGTGAGTTGAAATATGAATGCAACCATCAAATTTTGCCGCTGTGCTGTCACGCTCCCCACGGAGCGTGTGAGTTGAAATGCCCTTACGATGGTATCATAGGTTTTCATCATCAGTCACGCTCCCCACGGAGCGTGTGAGTTGAAATCGACTATACTCCAATCCGGTGTACAGAATTTTGTGTCACGCTCCCCACGGAGCGTGTGAGTTGAAATGCAGTTGATACAGTTCCTCATCACGTTGCAGTTGTGTCACGCTCCCCACGGAGCGTGTGAGTTGAAATAGTTGAGGAACACTATCAGTGTTTTCTGTCAGCCAGTCACGCTCCCCACGGAGCGTGTGAGTTGAAATGCTCGACGGGTACAAAGCCTGTCAATTCATTTTTGTCACGCTCCCCACGGAGCGTGTGAGTTGAAATGCAAAAAACGGCGAAAACCAACGTAAACGTGAAAGTCACGCTCCCCACGGAGCGTGTGAGTTGAAATGGCAGTAACACAAAAATATTGATTAATGGTAGTGGTCACGCTCCCCACGGAGCGTGTAAGTGGGGACGTCGGGGTGCCATCCTACACAAAATAGTAATTACAGAAAATAGGAGATAAGTGGCAGATTACCGCCTTACGGAGCCACCACTCCGTCACTGCGTGCCTCCTCTCCTCAAGGAGAGGTATAAAAGGCTCTATTAATGGGAACCGGTGACGAAGTCGGCTAAGTGGCAAGCAAACAAAAAATGGGCGGTGAATAACCGCCCGAAGAATAACTAATTTTTAGATTTATTAACCATAAATATGCCGACTGAAACAAGGACAAGTGCTACAAGACCCTGAACACCGAAAGCTTGATTTTTCTCGCCGAGAAAAACAGCCGAAAGGATAACGCCGAAGATCGGATTTGTAAAACCGAAAACGGCAACTTTACCGACAGGGTTATATTTAAGCAATATTCCCCACAAAGTATATGCTACAGCTGAAATCATCGCCATATATATAAGAAGTGCGATAGATGCAAGAGTAAATCCGGAAATCTTACCGCCTGTTGCTATTCCGACAACGACAAGAATAATACCGCCTAAAAAGAACTGATAACCGCTAAGAACCACAGGGTTTTCATCTTTAGAATATTTTTTAATCATACCCGATGAAAGTGCATAAGCTGCCGCTGAAAGCAATATAGCACCTTCACCGGAAAGTTTTATACTCATATCAAAACCTCCGTTCGCAAGGTTAATCACAACAACTCCTAAAAATCCTACAACACATCCCAAAACTTTTAAAACCGTCATTTTTTCGTACTTGAATATAAATACTGCAAATAATATTGAAAGAAATACGTTTGCGGCATTTATAATAGAAGATTTTACGCCTGATGTATTCGCCAAGCCTATGTAGAAAAACACATACTGCAAAACTGTTTGCACCATAGAAAGTTTAAAAACCGAAAAAAGTGATTCTTTTTTCGGTACAAGTATTTTTTTGCTTAAAATACTTCCGAAAAGAATTGTAAGTATACCGGCAAGTGTGAAACGAATACCGGCAAAAAGAAATTGTGAGCCGACCGCACCGGACGGAATGTTAAACATCTGATAACCTATTTTAATACAAGGAAAAGCACTTCCCCAAAGCAGACAGCATATAATCGCAAGTCCGCAGACGACAGGTGTTTTTGTTAATAATTTTTTATTCATAATATTACCCTCCTCAAAAACAACAACCATTCGATTGTACCACAAAATCACAATCAAAACAAGAAAAATATTTAGTTTTTTATAACTTTTGCGATTATTTGATAATTTTTGAAAAAAGTATTGAAAAATAAAAACATTGTGCTATAATAGTTCAGGCATTAAACAAAGAGAGGAGATTACATATGACTAACGATATGACTAAGGGCAGTCCGATAAAGTTGATATTAAGCTTTATGGTACCGCTTCTTATAGGTAATATATTTCAGCAGTTCTATAATATGGCGGATACGATTATTGTCGGAAGAACTATAAGTGTTGAGGCACTTGCGGCGGTTGGTGCGACAGGTTCAATCTCATTTTTGATTGTGGGATTTGTGCAAGGTGTGACGAGCGGTTTTGCGGTTATAACCGCACAGAGATTCGGTGCAGGTAGTGAAAACGGCGTAAGGCGTTCCGTTGCGACAAGCATTATTTTAGGTATAGCCGTAACGATTGTTATGACGGCGATAAGCGTATTGGCGGCAAGACCGCTTTTGGAGATTATGAAAACTCCGTCCGACATTATAGACGATTCGTACAATTACATAATAGTAATTTTTGAAGGTATTGCGGCAGCGGTATTTTTCAACTTGTTTTCAAGTATACTCCGTTCGCTCGGCGACAGTAAAACACCGCTTGTATTCTTGATAATCGCAAGTATTATCAATATTATACTTGACTTTGTGTTTATTCTTACATTTAAAATGGGTGTTGCCGGTGCGGGTTGGGCAACTGTTATCGCACAATTTATTTCGGGTATATTGTGCTTTGTATACAGTTTGAAAAAATTCCCGATTCTACGACTTACAAAGCACGATTGGAAATTCTCTTGGAAATTTGCTTGGCAACACCTTGAAGTCGGCTTGCCTATGGCGTTTCAGTTTTCGATAACCGCCATCGGTACAATGGTAATCCAATCGGCACTTAATTCGCTCGGTTCAACTGCCGTTGCGGCATTTACAGCCGGTTCGAAAATAGACCAATTTGCAACACAGCCGCTTGCGTCATTGGGGGTTGCAGTTGCGACATACACCGCACAAAACTACGGTGCAAGAAAGCTTGAAAGAATTAAAAAAGGTGTGACGGGTGCGGCGATTATCGCAACGGTTTGCGGTATTGTAGGCGGATTTGTTGTTATTACGTTCGCAAAACCGCTTGTTGCGTTGTTTGTCGGCAGCGGTCAGAATGAAGTTATGTCGCTTTCAAAAGAATACCTTGTTCTAAACGGTGTATTCTATGTGATACTCGGTTTACTGTTCGTTTACAGAAATGCTCTGCAAGGTATAGGCAGTAGTATGATTGCGTTTTTCGGCGGTGTTTGGGAACTGGTTATGCGTTCGCTTGTTGCATTTGTGCTTGTGTCATATTTGAAGTTTGCGGCGGTATGTATTGCGTCACCTGTTGCGTGGTTTGGGGCGACAATTTGGCTTATGATTGCTTACTTCATTATAATAAATCGCATTATTAAAAAAGCAAATTTCGCTAAAATTAATTATTGATGTATATTTAATATTGCAAACTTTATCCTTTTTTGATATAATGAGTAGTATATTTAAAAAAAGAGAGGTATTAATATGACATCACAAAGTATAATACAGGGTATTGTATTACTTCTGTATCTTATCGCTATGGTAATGGTCGGATTTGTTTTCTACAAAAAAAATTCAACACATTCCGATTATGTACTTGGCGGACGCGGTATGAACGTTTGGGTAACGTCACTAAGTGCGCAGGCTTCGGATATGAGCGGTTGGCTGTTGATGGGACTTCCGGGTACTGCATATTTGTTGGGTTCGGGTGCTACAAACGCAATATGGACTGCAATAGGTCTTGCACTCGGTACATATTTTAACTGGTTAATCGTTGCAAAACCGCTTAGAAAATATACGCAGATCGCAGGCAATTCAATTACAATTCCCGACTTTCTGCAAAACAGATTTCATTCAAAATCAAATGTACTTCGTATATTCTCGGCGTTGTTTATTTTGATATTCTTTACGGTTTATACATCGTCAATGTTTGCGGCAGGTGCTAATTTGTTTGACTATGTATTCGGTATCGGATATATACCTGCACTTATTTTGAGCGTTGTCGTTGTAACGGCATATACATTCCTTGGCGGATTTAAAGCGGTTTGTTGGACAGACTTGTTTCAGGGATTGCTTATGTTTGCCGCAATAATCGTTGTACCTTGCTTTATGTATAAAGGTCTTACTTCAAATACATTTGAATGGTCGGAAATCGGTAAAATTACACTTGGTGTATCGGAAGGTTTCGGTGCAATGGGTATAGTCAGTGCTATTGCGTGGGGGCTTGGATATTTCGGTCAGCCTCATATCCTTACAAGATTTATGGCTATAAAGTCGTCAAAGGATATTAAGCCTGCAAGAAGAATTGCTATGGTTTGGGTTATTGTAAGTCTTGCTATGGCTGTATTGGTTGGTATATTGGCATCGCCGTATATTCAATATATGTTCAAAACAGGTCAGATTACAGACCCTTCATCACTTAGCATTTTGAATGCAAACGGTATGCTTGAGGGCGCAAATACACAGAAAGTATTTATGGTACTTGTACAGAATATGTTCCCGACAGTTATTGCGGGATTGTTGCTTTCGGCTGTACTTGCGGCTATTATGTCAACAGCCGATTCACAGCTTCTTGTTGCGTCATCATCATTCTCATCTGATATATACAACACGCTTTTCAACAAGAATGCTTCGGAAAAGACATTGCTTAACGTAAGCCGTATCACGATTGTGGTTGTTGCAATTATAGCTTGCTTGCTTGCACTTGACCCTAATTCATCGGTGTTTGAAATCGTTGCTCACGCATGGGCGGGTTTCGGTGCGGCATTCGGTCCGGTTATTCTTTGCAGCCTGTTCTGGAAACGCTGTAATGAATACGGTGCATTGGCAGGTGTTATATCCGGCGGTGCGGTAGCACTTTTGTGGGCATATGTTCCGACTGCTATATGGGGTGCGGATAATCTTCCGGGTATATTTACCGTATATGAAATTATTCCTGGATTTATTGTATCGCTTGCACTTATCTTTATAGTGTCACTTGCCACAAAAGCTCCGTCAAAGGAAGTTATAGAAGAATTTGAATCGGTTAAAACAGCAGATGTATAATATAAAAGGGTTGTCGGCTAATGCCGGCAACCTTTTTTGAAAATATTTAATAAAAATGCTTGACAGTGAATAAATAATCTGATATAATATTTCAGAAAAGAAAACAAGCAGAACAATCCGTTCTCACCGTACGGCGAAGGCTTTGCGGTAAATATACAGATACTTTAGGTATCGGTGTATTGTGCGGGTGCGTTTTGCAGCCGTTTTTTTGTTTATGTTTTAAGGAGGGATTAACAATTAGTAAGAATGATTTGCAGATTAACGAACAAATTCGTGATAACGAAATTCGAGTTGTTTCAGCTGATGGCGAACAGCTTGGCGTAATGAGTGCAAAAGAGGCACAGGATATTGCGTATGAAAAGGGAATGGATTTGGTTAAGATTGCTCCGCAGGCAAAGCCACCGGTATGCAAGATTATGGACTACGGAAAGTACAAGTTTGAGCTTAATAAGCGTGAAAAAGAAAACAGAAAGAACCAAAAGGTTATTAACATCAAAGAGGTTCAGCTTTCACCGTCTATCGATACAAATGATTTCAATACGAAATGTAATCATGCAATAAAGTTCCTTAAAAAGGGCGATAAGGTAAAGGTTATAGTTCGTTTCAGAGGTCGAGAGGTAAGTCATTCACAGATTGGTTATACCTTGCTTGAAAGATTTGCAGAACAGGCTAAAGAAGCCGGAACTGTTGAAAAACCGGCTAAGCTTGAGGGCAGAAATATGACAATGTTTCTTGCTCCCTTGTCATAATATTATTTAATTCGGAAGGAGTGTGCATTATGGCTAAGACTAAGATAAAGACTCACAGAGGCGCCGCTAAGAGATTCAACGTAACTAAGAATGGTAAGGTTAAGATGAACAAGGCGTTCAGAAGACACATTTTGAACAAAAAGACAACTAAGAGAAAAAGACATCTAAGAAAGCAAGCTTACTGCTCAAAGGCTAACGCAGCAGTTATTAAAAAGCTTATTCCTTACAAATAATTCGAAAGAGAGGTAGAAACTAATGGCAAGAGTAAAAGGTGCATTAAATACAAGAAAAAGACATAAGAAGATATTAAAGCTTGCTAAGGGCTTCAGAGGTGCTGAAAGCAAGCAATTCAGAATTGCTAACCAAGCTGTTATGCGTTCAATGCAAAATGCTTATGTAGGCAGAAAAAGAAGAAAGAGAGATTTCCGTCGTCTTTGGATTACAAGAATCTCTGCTGCTTGTAAGCAAAACGGTATGAACTATTCAACATTTATGAACGGTCTTAAGAAGTCAGGTATCGAAATGAACAGAAAGATGCTTTCTGAAATCGCTATCGCTGACAGCGTTGCATTCGCAAAGCTTGTTGAAACAGCTAAGGCTGCTCTTTAATTTGGAGTACATTGTGACAGATTTTCAGTCTGTCACTTTTTTTTATGCAAAAAATGAAAAATAACTCTAAATTAATCTTGTTTTTGTCGAAAGAAACGTGTATAATATACTCATAAAGAATAGGGAGATATATTATGAGAATTAAAGACAATGTTAAAAGTGTCTACACACAGATTATTGTCTTATGTGAAATATTCCATATTTCGTTTCTATTTATATTTAAGCATTTTTCAATGCAGATACCGTTTATGTATAATATCGGCAGTGTGATATTTTATATATTAATGCTGTTTGTTGTGCTGAAAGGATATTATCGCGTTTGTATTGTACTGGTGCATTTGGAAGTATCGGCGTTTGTTACGGTGACGGTGCTAAATGGCGGATATTCGTCGGATTTTGCCTTGTATTTGATTTCTATGGCAACATTTGTGTATTTTAATCCGTTTAAACATCGGAGTGTAACATATATATTTTCGATATGTGAGGTAATGTTGTATATAGGTTTGACGTTGCATTGCCGTCATGTTTATTCGGAGGCGGAAGTGCAGATTGTTTCTGTTACTATATACAATACCGTTTTGGCAGTCGGAATTATATTGATAGGTGCGTACATATCGGACGTATCGGCAACTGTAACCCATAGAAAGCTCGTTGATGAAAACAAGACTCTTAACAATCTTGCAAATTACGACCAACTTACAGGCTTGCAAAGCCGAAGAATGTTTATGGAACGAATTAAGGACAGCGAGGACAATAAATCTGTGGTCATTTGTATCGGTGATATTGATGATTTCAAAAAAATAAACGATATATACGGTCATTTATGCGGTGACTATGTACTGCAGAATATTTCGGAGATTATGAGAAAATCGCTCGGCTTGGAGAATGTTGATATATGTAGGTGGGGCGGTGAAGAATTTGTGTTTATGTTCTGTAATGATGATATTGACAGTGCATTTGTAAAAGTTGAAAACTTAAGAAAAACTATCGAAAATAAAAAATTTGTTTATGAAAATGACAATATTTCCGTTACGATGACGTTCGGAATTATCGAACGTGATAGCGGTAAAGTCGATGATGTTCTTCTTAAAAGTGCCGATAAATTGCTGTACAGAGGCAAAATTAACGGTAAAAATGTGGTTGTTAAAGCATAATAAAAAAATATCTCTGCATTGTGCAGAGATATTTTTTTGAGCTTGTCGACAGATGTCGACAGCTCCAAAAATCACATCTTGCGATGTAATTTTTGAGTATTTTTAGAGAAAAAATCTAAAGTTCCTCCAAAGTTGAAACTTTAGATTTTAAGCCATTTCTGTCGCACAGGTCGTCAGAAATGATTTTTAATGAGGTTAGCACCTCAAACACCCAAGAATAAAGTAGACAAAACCATTATGGTTTTGTCTACGGTTTATTTGTTTTAGAAATTAAATGTCTTTGTAACGAATGATTCGTCGTCTGAAGAAAACGGCTGAACTGTTATTTCAAGCGGTGACGACTTACTGTCAAGCTTGTACGCTTTTTGAACAGTAATTGTTTCACCCGGAGCGATATTTTGTGAAAGTGTAAGAAGTTCCACACCGTCCACGCCGATTACTGTTGCAGGAGCTAATGAAGAACCGTTTTGTTCGGCGATGACGTCATATACTCCGCTGAATGATTGGTCTGAATCGGTTTTGTTTGTAAATTCAAATGACACAACAACAACGTCGCTGTCATCATAATTGATAAGTTTTGCTTCCTCGATAGAAATATCGTTGTTGCTTACTTCGCCCGAATAGCTGTCCGCTTTTGTATCTGATTTTGCCTCTGTACCTTCAACTGCCGCCATATCGACATTTTTTGAATAGTCCTGACCGTCAAGAGTTTCTGTTGCACTGCCGTTTTCATATGCACCCGACGCATCTGCCTGCGCAGTCTGCTGAGGTGTCGTATTTGTATTTTCTGTCTTTTTACCGCAGCCCGCAACTGACATTGCAAGAATTAATGCGGCAATAACGATTAAACTTTTTTTCATATTTACATATCCTTTCTTCAAAAAACAATTTTGTAGAAGCTTTAATGATATACTATCACAGTGTTTTTTAAAAATCAAGCATATCAAGAAAAATTCATAATCTATTCACATTGACATAATAGTTTTCAAGATATATAATTAACCTAATGAGGTGATTTTATGAGTAATATTAAAGCGTGTATATTTGACCTTGACGGTACGCTTACAAATACGATAAATGCTATTGCACATTTTGGCAATATTGCACTTGCGGCATTCGATTTGCCTGAAATTCCGGTAGAGGATTATAAAATATATGTCGGTGACGGCAGAGATAAACTTATTCACAGAATGCTCGGAGTTTACGGCAAGGATAATGCGGAAATGTTTGAAAAAGTGCGTGATGTGTATGACGAAAATTATGAAAATGATTATCTTTATGATACAGATGCGTATGACGGAATAAGAGAATTGCTTGAAGAACTGAAAGAGAACGGCATAAAAATTGCGGTATGCTCAAATAAACCGGATAATGTCGTGCATTTTGTTACCGATAATATTTTCGGTGAAAATTATTTTGACGCGGTGCATGGAGTTATTGATGGTATGCCGACAAAACCCAATCCTTTTACGGCGCTTGAAATAGCGAAAAAACTCGGTGTAAAGCCGTCAGAGTGTCTGTTCTTGGGTGACACCAATGTTGATATATTTACAGCAAAAAATGCCGAAATGACGTCGGTCGGAGTGCTTTGGGGATTCAGAACAAGAAATGAATTGGTACAAGCTGGTGCAGACTATATTGCGGAAAATCCACATGTAATTTTACAACTTATCGGGAGGTAGAAGAAATGAGAAAAAGCGGTATTTTAATGCACATATCATCGTTGCCGTCTGATTACGGTATCGGTACAATGGGCAAAGAGGCATATAAATTTGTGGATTTTTTAAAGAGTGCAAAACAAAAGTGTTGGCAGATTCTGCCGATTGGCCCGACAAGCTACGGCGATTCGCCGTATCAGTCGTTCTCAACGAATGCAGGCAATCCGTATTTTATAGATATGGATATTTTGCGTGAAGAAGGTCTTTTGAAAAAATCGGACTATTCAAAGCTTGATTGGGGCAAAGACAGGAAAAATGTTGACTACGAAACAATTTATGAAAATCGTTTTAAGGTTTTGAAAATTGCTTTTGAAGAATTTAAAAAAGGTGATTTGTCGGAATTTTATGACTTCTTGCAGAAAAACGAAAGATGGATTTCAAACTATGCGTTGTTTATGAGCATAAAGAATGAAAATGACGGTAAGTCTTGGCTTGAATGGGAGGACGGACTAAGAAAACGTGATTCTCATTCGTTATGGGAATTTAAGTCGTCGCACGAAGATGACGTTATGTTTTGGGAGTTTGTGCAGTTTAAATTCTTTGAACAGTGGAACAAACTTAAAAAGTATGCCAATGACAACGGTGTGTCAATAATCGGCGATATTCCGATTTATGTGGCACTTGACAGTGCGGAAGTGTGGGTATATCCCGATTTATTTGAACTTGACGAAAATCTTGTGCCGAAAGCTGTTGCAGGTTGTCCTCCGGACGCATTTTCTCCGACAGGTCAGCTTTGGGGAAATCCGCTGTATAATTGGGACAGGCACAGAGAATACGGCTTTAATTGGTGGATAGACAGAATAAAGAGTGCAACGTCATTGTATGATGTTGTTCGTATCGACCATTTCAGAGGATTTGAGGGGTATTATTCGATTCCTTACGGGGATAAAACCGCCGAAAACGGTCAGTGGCTGAAAGGGCCGGGGATTGAATTGTTCAATGCCGTTAAAAATGAATTGGGCGATTTGCCGATTATAGCGGAGGATTTGGGATTTTTGACGGAGGACGTGCATAAGCTGTTGAGAGATTCGGGTTTCCCGGGTATGAAAGTGCTTGAATTTGCATTTGATCCGCGTGAAGAAAGTAATTATTTGCCGTATACATATAATTCAAACAGCGTTGTCTATGTCGGCACGCACGATAATAATACAGTGCTTGGTTGGATTGATGAGCTTGACGAAGATACACTTGAATTTTGTAAGAAGTACATTGATTCGGAGGATGATATTGTTTGGAAACTCATTAAAACCGCTATGGCAAGTGTGAGCGATACGGCGATAATTCAAATGCAGGATTATCTTGAACTCGGCAGTGAGGCAAGAATGAATACACCGTCTGTACTCGGCGGCAACTGGCAGTGGAGAATGGGTAAGAATGATTTGACTGACAAACTCGCAAAGAAAATTGCCGATATAACCTGTACATACGGAAGAAGCGAAAGACAGTGATTTTATGCAGACGATTGAACAGGCACTTTTAAAGTTGGAAAAGTCAAAGTTCAGAAGTAGTTTTAAGCTGAAAGAAAAGGATAGGGAATATGTAAAAAATAAAGGTATGGATACTGTGCGTTCACACGCACGCGACTTTGTTCGTGACAGACTTGCACCGTCATTTATTGCAAATGACGGCAAGCAAACACCAATGCGCGGACACCCTGTGTTTATCGCACAACACGCAACGGCGTGCTGCTGCCGCGGTTGCCTTAACAAGTGGTACAGAATACCGAAAAATGTTGAACTTACTCCTGTCCAACAAGAAAAAATAGTGAATTTGCTTATGGCTTGGATTGAAAAACAAATGAAAAATACACCTATCGAATGATAGGTGTATTTTTTGTATTATTGCAATAAATTTGTAAGTGGTGTCCTATCCGTATTCCACACTTTGTTTTAATAATTATTTGACTGATTAAAGTATATTAAAATATATATGAACAGTAAATAGGCAGATTTTTTCTGATAGGGTATTCTTGAGATGGTGAAAAATATAATTTAACATATTTTTTTAATGAATACACGATTTAAAAAGTGTCTTAAAGTTGATATGATATAGTTATAAAATTATTGTAATGGAGATGACGTGAATGTTAAATAAAGATTTTATGCCTGCATATAAACCGTCTATCGCAACAATGATATTGTTCTCATTCGTATGGACATGGAACGACTATATGAGTCCGTACTTGTACATATCGGATATAAACAAACAAATGCTTTCCGTAGGTATTAAGTTGTTTTTAGCCGGACAAGTTCAGGATTACGGTTCACAAATGGCGGCGGCTACACTTGTATTGCTGCCGATAATCGTAGTATTCCTGTTCTGTCAGAGATTCTTTATTGAAAACGCTACATCTTCGGGAGTTAAAGGATAATTAAAGAGGTAGACTAAATAGGCAAGCCTATATTTTCGGCTTGCCTATTGTTATACATTCAATTTATTGACATTAAATTATTGCTATTGAAATAACTTGGCCGTGTTGGTATAATTATTATATAAGGAGTGTGATTTTAAGTATGATAACTATGGAAGAATTACAAGGCTATCCGGTGGCTGATGATAAAGAAATTCGTGACGCACACAATAAGGCGATTTCGCTTATTGAACATAATGTTGACGAGTTTTTTGACTGTTTTCCGGGTGCAAACAGTGAAAATAATTTTTACAGGCAAACAGAAAATACAGACTGGACAGAGGGCTTTTGGACCGGTGAATTGTGGCTTGCTTATGAGAGTAACAAAGACGATAAATTAAAGGAGGCGGCACTTTGTCAAGTGGACAACTTCCTTTACAGAATAGAACATCATATTAATACCGACCATCACGATATGGGCTTTTTGTACAGCCCGTCTTGCGTTGCGGCATATAAGCTTACAGGCAGTGAAGTGGGTAAACGTGCGGCGCTTTTGGCGGCGGATAATTTGATGAAACGTTTTCACGAAAAAGGTCAGTTCTTTCAGGCGTGGGGCAAAATAGGCGATAAGGACAATTACAGACTTATAATAGATTGTCTTATGAATATGCCGTTGCTTTTCTGGGCGAGCAAGGTGACAGGTGATAAAAAGTATGCAGAAAAAGCACAGGCACATATAAAAACAGCGATGGAAAATATCGTGCGTGACGATAATTCGACATATCATACATATTTCTTTGATATGGAAACAGGTAAACCTACAAAGGGCGTTACTTGTCAGGGTAATCGTGACGGCTCGGCTTGGGCGAGAGGTCAGGCTTGGGGAATATACGGCAGTGCGGTTGCGTATTCTAAAACAGGAAATAAAGAATATTTGGATATATTTAAACGTGTGACAAAATACTTTATGGAACATTTGCCGAAGGATTTAGTGCCTTATTGGGACTTTGATTTTGATACAGGCAGTGATGAACCGCGTGATTCTTCATCAGGTGTTATAGCGGTATGCGGTATGCTTGAAATGGCTAAATATCTTGATAAAGATGAGGCTGAATATTATACGCAGACGGCTAAAAGATTGCTTAAAGCAATTATTGATAATTGTGCCGTTAAAGACAGTAAAGAGTCTAACGGACTTTTACTTCACGGCACATACGCAAAGAAAACACCGTATAATACATGCCATAACGGCGGTGTTGATGAGTGTAATACATGGGGAGATTATTTCTATATGGAGGCACTTACACGTCTGACAAGAGACTGGGATCCGTATTGGTTTTAGTATATAGACAATAAAAAAATACCGTAGTCGTAAGACTGCGGTATTTTTGATGTGTCGTAAAACTTATCTCTTTGATAACGTTTTGATATCTTGAAAAGCCTTGAAACAAGGAATTTCTCACACAAAATGTTGCATATGTGTTATACACGGTAGGCTGCTCAAGGGGTTCCGTAACTTTTCAGAACTTACAAATTCGCATATAACGTTTATCGAAAGGAGTTTACTCTCTTAAAATATAACACATTAGTATTCGTGGAAAAAAGAAATTAGTGGTTAAGAGAGTGACTCCTAAATGAGTATAGCATATAAGTTAAAAATACAATTTTTAATTATTGGATTTATTTTATTAATATTATGTGATATAATGTCAATAAATAGATGTATATTATATCTATAATATTTTATGGTGATGTTATGGAAGATTTTGAAGATACTTAATTATTAAAAAATAATATCAGAAAATTTGTTTATGTAGAGCAAATTATGAGATGATAGATAATAGTAGTTATAGTATTTGTTATTATGATAAGAGCTATGTACCACCAAGAGAAAATATAAAACGTGATTTTTTTGGATAGAAACAATCGATGAATGTTTTAGGCTGATTTACGATGCAATCTTAAATTAACGTTGACAATAATGCGTGATTGATATATAATATAATTGGATTAAAATATGAGAGGAGAATATCCATGACATATATAAATCGTGACTTAGAGGAAAAAATTAAATCTGCTTCTAAAGAATATGCTTGTATTTTGATAACAGGTGCAAGGCAAGTTGGTAAATCCACTGTACTAAAGCGATTAATGGATGATAATCGTGAAGAAGTTTTGTTGGATGATATAGAAGAAAGAAAATTAGCATCAAAGGATCCGGCACTTTTTTTGCAAATGCACTCATTACCAATTTTGATAGATGAAGTTCAATATGCACCTGAACTGTTTTCTTATATAAAAATGGCAATAGACAAAGGTGCTGCTCCCGGTTCATTTTGGCTCACAGGTTCTCAACCATTTAAGCTCATGGAACTTGCGCAAGAATCTCTGGCCGGAAGAATTGCTATTATTCACATGCCTTCACTTTCACAACATGAAATCTATGGGCATGATAAAACCGAACCATTTTCTATTGATTTAGATAAATTAAAGAAACGTAGTAAAATAAATAAACCGGCTGATCTTAATGAAATATACAGACGTATATGGAGTGGCTCTTTGCCCGGACATATAAGCGGAAAATACACAGACAGAGATCTGTTTTATAGCAGTTATCTTCAAACTTATATAGAGAGAGACGTAAAAGAGATAGCTGATATTGATGATACAATGATATTTAGCGATTTTATTCGTTCTGCTGCTTGTAGAGCAGGTCAAATGCTCAATGTGTCAGATATTGCCAGAGATGTTGGGATTTCTAACGATACGGCAAAGCGTTGGCTAAAGATTCTTGAAAAATCTGATATTGTATTTTTTTTACGTCCTTATTCAAATAACTTGCTAAAGAGAACAATAAAAACTCCTAAAATGTATTTCTTTGACACCGGACTTGTTGCATATCTTACAAGATATTCATCTCCGGAGATTTTAGCAAACGGTGCAATTAATGGTGCAATACTTGAAAATTACGTTGTGTCTGAGATTATCAAAACGTATCACAACAATGCAAAAGAATGCCTTATATGGTATTACCGTGATACAAACAGTAATGAAATTGACCTTGTAATTGAAAGTGACGGTATGCTTCATCCTATTGAAATAAAAAGAACTGCCAGTCCCGGAACCGAACTTATAAAACCGTTTAAATTATTAGATAAAGCATCTATTCCAAGAGGTAAAGGTGCAATTATTTGTATGAAAGAAACTCTTTCCGCAGTTGATAGCGACAATTATATTGTACCTATTTGGATGATTTAATTTACGTTGTATTTAGAAGAAACAAAATCGAGGTGATATCATGAATCCGGTTGAAAATAAAAAAATATGCTAAGAGCAAGAATTATACAAATTACTCTTGTGTGAAACGATATATTACTGATTACCACAATTATTTGTGGCAAAATTGCGGTAAAAGACAAAAAATAAATCCCACAATCGGCATGATTGTGGGATTTGTTTGATAAAAAACTTATCTTTTTGAGAACTGTGGAGCACGACGAGCGGCTTTTAGACCGTACTTCTTTCTTTCCTTCATTCTTGAGTCTCTTGTAAGGAAGCCTGCTGACTTAAGGTCTGCTCTGTAAGCTTCTGTATCAACTTCAAGAAGTGCTCTTGAGATACCGTGACGGATTGCACCGGCTTGACCTGTGAAACCACCGCCTTCAACTTTTGCGATTACGTCGAACTTATCTGTTGTCTTTGTAAGTTCAAGTGGCTGACGAACGATAAGCTTTAGTGTATCAAGACCAAAGTATTCATCGATTGTTCTGCCGTTTATTGTGATTTTTCCGTTGCCCGGAACAAGACGAACTCTTGCAACAGAAGATTTTCTTCTACCTGTACCGTAGTATTGTTCTTTAGCCATTTATATTGTCCTCCTTACTTTATTTCGCCTGTCCAAGCGATTGGATTTTGTGCTTGATGATCATGTTCTGTACCCTTGTAAACACGAAGTCTTGTAAGAGCTTTTCTTCCGATTGTGTTGTTTGGAAGCATACCGTTTACAGCGTACATAACAGCCTTTTCAGGTTCTTCTGCCATAAGCTTGTTGTAGTGGATTTCTTTAATTCCGCCTACCCAGCCTGTGTGGTAGTAACGAACCTTTTGGTTAAGCTTATTACCTGTAAGGATAATCTTATCAGCATTGATAACGATAACGTGGTCACCGCAATCTACGTTTGGTGTAAATGTAGGTAAGTGCTTACCTCTTAAAATGCTTGCAACTGTTGCAGCAACACGACCAAGTGGCTTGTCAGCTGCATCAACAACATACCACTTTCTTTCTACGTCTTGTGGCTTTTGCAAATAGCTTGAATTCATAGTTGTGTCCTCCTATACTTAATCTATTCATGTTAAAGCTTACTTCTTTAACTCACAACGGCTATTTTACTATGTTTTTTGCTCATTGTCAACACTTTTTGAAAAATTTTTAATAAATCAAATAACAATCTCTTATTTTCTCTTTATTTCTCATTAATACTCTTTAAATCACAACTTTCATTTTAAAAGTTGTTGTATTATTTTGTTCACTTGACTAATAATATTTTATGACATATAATAAGAATATACGACAAAAAGTATTGGGGTGAAGTGATGAACAAGGTAAAAGAACAGATTAAATTTGATTTTGCGAACAACTGTTTTGATGTGCTTAGACTGTACAGTGCGTTTTACGTTATGACTCTGCACATATTCAGACATATAAGATTACAGGAAGTGTCGCCTGTATTTGATTGGTGGAACGGTGTTGTTGTGCTGTTTTGCATAAGCGGTTTTTTGGTTCCGGCGTCTATGGAGAGAAGTAAAAACACGTGGGAGTTTTTAAAAAAACGTGTGCTTAGAATAATTCCGTCGCTGTGGGTGTGTATAATTGTCGGAGTGATTGTGGCGGCGGCTTTTTGCGGATTTGTGCTGAACAAGACGTTTGTGACGTGGTTTTTGGGTCAGCTTGTTTTTATACGGGATTTGCCGCAACCGGATTTTATAAGTAATTTCGGAATAGGAAATTTTCAAGCAAATCTTTGGACAATGATATTTACAGTCCAGTTTTACATTATTACTGCGATAATATACAGATTTTTAAAAAATCGAAAACTGTGGGTATGGATATTTGTAATGATACTGTCTATGGCACTTAATCTTGTTGTGCCGCACTTACAGGAAATATTGCCCGAAACGGGACGGTTGATAATCTCACATTCGTGTATGCCGTATTTTTATATGTATTTTGCAGGTTGGTTTATGTACCGCTATCGTGAAAAAATCGTGCCGATACTTTCAAAAACAAAAATATTGTGTGTGATTTTGTTTATTGCCCGTGCGATTTATTGCGACAGGTTCGGTGTGAGAATAGGCGAGTATATGGATATGATTCAAGTGCTTTTGCTTTGCCTTATGACTGTCGGTTTCGGTTACAGTTTCGGTAAAATCAAATTTAAGTTTGATTTGTCGTACGGATTGTATTTGTATCACATGGTTGTTGTTGATATATTCGTGCAAATCGGTTTGGTGGGTAATATGGGATATGTTGCGGCGGTTTATGTTATTGCTGTATTGTGTGCGCTTATATCGCATTATTTTGTAGACGATACCGTTGCACATATATTTAATAAGAAGAAATCGAGTATAGATGAAGTTAAAGAAGAAGTAAAAATTAAAGAAGAACAAATTGTTAAACAACCTGTTTCGGTTGCAGACGATGATGAAACTGATTTTTAAAAAGACGGAGCAATCCGTCTTTTTACTTTGTAAAAAATATTGGATTAATTTTGTTTTGGTGGTTGACTTTGCGGAAGAGTGGTGGTATAATAATTTATGTTGTTTATAGGTCATATCGGGATGTGGCTCAGTTTGGTAGAGCACTACGTTCGGGACGTAGGGGCCGCAGGTTCAAATCCTGTCATCCCGACCAAAAACGGCAAACAAATCGCATTATTATGCGGTTTGTTTTTTTTATTGCCAAATTTGAGCAGAAATAATACTAATCAGAGGTGATAAAAGAATCTATGCTAAATAAATATCCCCCGGTATAGCCGGGGGATATTTACTATTCTCCTAAATGTTTAATTATCTTGTTATACATATGTTTAAAGAATAACAATGATAACGTCAATGAGCCGATTTCGGCAATGTTGAATGACCACCAAACTGCGTGGATACCACCGAATTTTGCAAGGATATATGCTGACGGAAGAAGTATGATAAGCTGACGTGTTATAGAAATCATCATACTTAAAAAGCCGTGTCCCAATGCTTGCAGGCTTGATGAAATAACTATACATATACCTGCAAATGCAAAGCTGAGGCTGATTACTCTCAATGCCGGAATACCGATTTCAAGCATATGGTCTGATGCATCAAACAATTTCAAAAGTACATCGGGCATAAATTGGAACAGCATAATTCCTATAAGCATAATACAAACCGCATACATAATTGCGAGCTTAATGGTTTTTGTAAGACGTTTTTTGTTTTGTGCACCGTAGTTATATGAAACAATCGGCACCATACCGTTATTAAGACCGAATACAGGCATAAATACAAAACTGTTAAGTTTAAAGTATACACCGAATACCGCAACGGCAGTTGATGAAAAAGTTATAAGAATTTTATTCATACCGAAAGTCATTGCAGAGCCGACTGACGACATAATTATTGAAGGAATACCGACAGAAAGAATGTTCTTTACAAATATAATCTGCGGTTTAAAACCTTTAAAGCTGATATGTACATCGGGATTTTTGGTAAGGTTAAATGTAATCGCAAGAATTGCCGCACATATTTGACCTGTTACAGTCGCAATCGCCGCACCGGCAACACCCATTTTCGGCATACCGAATAAACCGAAAATTAATATAGGATCGAGTATGATATTGATAATTGCACCTGTTGACTGTGTTATCATTGTGAATATTGTTCGTCCTGTGGATTGAAGTATTCTTTCAAAACCAATCTGCATAAAAATGCCAAATGACATAAGCAGACAAATTCTTGTATATTCAATACCCATATTTGCAATATCGCCTGCACCCGCTTGTGCAAGGAAAAAAGGCTTTGTTACGAAAATTCCTATAAGTAAAAATAAAACATATCCGAGAACTTCTATAAATATACCGTTTTCGGCGGTCTTGTTTGCCGCTTCAAACTTTTTTTCGCCGAGTGCGCGTGAAAGCATTGCGTTTATACCTACCCCTGTTCCGACTGCTACGGAAATCATAAGGTTTTGCATTGGAAATGCCATTGAAACGGCTGTCAATGCGTCTTCGGAAAGTCTTGATACGAATATACTGTCGACTATGTTATAAAGCGCTTGTACTATCATTGATATAACCATAGGCAGTGACATTGTTACAAGCAATTTGTTTACAGGCATTGTACCCATTTTGTTTTCTTTCGGTTGTTCCATTTATTGTGACTCCTTTCGATTTTTATATGCAACTTTCTTATTATACTATATTTTGTGGCGGTTTGCAAGGGAAGGTGAGGGGATTGTGGGATTTTTGTGTATGGTAAGAGGGCGACCACTGGTCGCCCCTACGAATGAGAGGTAGGGCGGTCATATGCCACCGAACGGGGAAGCATATGGGATAACGTGCGACCGATGGTCGCCCCTACGGAAGAGTGGTGTCACGGAGTGACGGAGAGGTGGCAATCGAGAAAATAAAAAAGCCCTCCCTCAGACGGCTGAGCCGCCAGCTCTCCTCAAGGGGAGCCATGAGGGGTGTCATGTGTGCCGTCCAATACGGATGAGATGTGTGTGGGCGAGGGAGAGCCTCTCCTTGAGGAGAGGTGTCACGGAGTGACGGAGAGGTGGCAATCGAGAAAATAAAAAAGCCACCCCTCAGACGGCTGAGCCGCCAGCTCCCCTCAAGGGGAGCCTTAAGGGACATCGGTGTGCCGTCCTATACGAATGAATGGGAGGAACGGAGAATTGTTTTGTGAATAATATAATGATTTTGCATATAAATAAAATCTGCTATTGAAAAATAGATATAATTGCGGTATAATTATAAGATAAGGAAAAGTAAGAAAGGACTTGCGAAAAAAATGGATTTGGAATTAAAAGAAATTGAACTTGCGGCTAAACGTCTTGAGCCGACTATTCACAGAACTAAGATTGAATCATCTAAAACTTTCTCTGACATGACAGGCGGAGAGATATATTTAAAATTTGAGAACCAACAGAAAACAGGTTCATTTAAAATAAGAGGTGCGTCAAATAAGATTGCCGCACTTGTTGAAAGAGGCGAAATTACTTCAGCCGTTGCTTCATCTGCCGGCAACCATGCACAAGGTGTTGCGTATGCGTCACACGTTCACAACATTCCCGCAACTATCGTTATGCCGAAGTCTGCTCCTATCGCTAAGGTGAGTGCGACAGAGGGTTACGGTGCCAAGGTAGTGCTTTACGGAGATTGTTATGACGACGCTTACAAAAAAGCGGTTGAAATTCAAGAAAAAGAGGGTGCAACTTTCCTTCACCCATATGACGATCTTGAAGTTATGGCAGGACAAGGTACAATCGGTATAGAAATTCTTGAGGATTTACCTACTGTTGATATGGTACTTGTACCGGCTGGCGGCGGCGGTCTTTTGGCCGGTGTTGCGGCTTGCATAAAGCAAATCAATCCGCGTGTACAAATTATAGGTGTACAAGCTGAGGGCGCTCCTGCAATTTACAATTCATTTAAAGAGAAAAAACACGTTACTACCGATTCTGCCGTTACTATCGCAGACGGTATTGCGGTTAAAATACCGGGTGACAAAACTGTTGAACTTATTAACAAGTATGCAGATGATGTTGTAACGGTATCGGATGCGGAAATCTCAGAGGCTATTTTACTGCTTCTTGAAAGAACAAAGCAAGTTGTTGAACCTGCCGGTGCTACACCGCTTGCGGCTGTTCTTAACAACAAGGTTGATGTTAAGGGTAAGAAAATCGCTTGCGTACTTTCTGGCGGTAACATTGATGTTAGCTTTATTCACAGAATTATCGAGCTTGGTCTTGTTACGCGTGAGAGAAAGCTTAAATTTAAGACTACACTTCTTGATATTCCGGGAAGTTTGGAACATCTTTCACACATTCTTGCCGAGGCAAACGCAAATATCGTAATGGTACAGCACGACAGATTGAGTGCAGAACTTGATCCGAACGAGGCAATTATTCATATTGCTTGTGAAGTCGGCGGCAGAGAACACGGCGAAAGAGTTATTAAGGTACTTGAAAAGAACGGTTATAATATTGTGATGGAGTAAAATTAAATGATTAAAAAATCTCTTATTTCTCTGATGTATGAGGCGGCATCTATTCAGCGTTGGAACGACCATATCCGTCCTTGGACCGGCTTTACGGAGCTTGACAAGCAGGCACACAAGATGTTTTATGCTTATGTGCTTGCAAAGTGTGAGGGCGAAAGCGTTAATATGATAAAGCTTATTGAGGGCGGAATATTTGAGTTTTTCCACAGAATTGTGCTTACTGACATTAAACCGCCTATTTATCATAAACTTGTAAAAGAAAAAGGCTTTCAAATAGATAATTGGGTACTTTCCGAGCTTGAAGAACATATGGACGGTATCGGCGGCGGTTTCTTTGAGAGAATGAAAAAGTATTATCTTGACAAAGATTACGCATCTCTTGAAAAACAGATTTTAAAAGCCGCACATTACCATGCAAGCAACTGGGAATTTAAAATAATTTACCCTATGAATCCGCAGACTTTCGGTATAGAACAGGTTAAAACCGAAATGGCACAGGGATTGGCGGCTTGCGATACTTTTCACGGCTTCAGATATTTTGCCGGAAGTAAGTATCTTCAAGAGTTTTTGTCGCTTATAGGAAAGCTGAGATACCAACAAAGGTGGGCAAAAGCGGTAAGAATGCCCGAAACTTTTGTTATGGGGCATATGCTTGTCGTTGCGATTTTGTCGTACTTTATGTCGCTTGAACTTGACAATCCTTGCAGAAAACGTCTTGAAAACAACTTCTTTTCGGGACTTTTTCACGATTTACCCGAGGTTTTGACAAGGGATATTGTGTCCCCTGTAAAGAACAGCGTCAAGGGTTTGGACAGCATAATCAGTGAAATAGAAGATGAACAAATGCGTGAAGTTATTTATCCGCTTTTACCGCCTGCTTGGCACAGGGAGATAGAGTATTACACGCAGAATGAATTTGACTCTAAAATTATTGATGACGGCGAAATCAATATGGTTACGTCGGACTTGATAAACGAAAAGTATAATGAAGACAAATACAATCCGATAGACGGACAGATTATACGCGGATGTGACCACCTTTCCGCATACATTGAGGCATATATGTCGCTTAGCTATGGCATTAAGTCAGAGCAAATGCAGAGCGGATATGACCATTTGAAAGGCAAATACAAGGATAAGGTTATCGGCGGAATTAATTTTGGAGAATTATTTAGTTACTTTGTATTATGAGATATAACAGAGAAAAAAAAGAACTGACCTTTGATGAGGCTAAAGACAAGGCTTTGAGATTGCTTGAATTTCGTTCGCACAGTGAGCGTGAACTTTCGGATAAGCTGAAAAGAGCCGGTGCAAAGGAAGAAGATATAGATGAAATTCTTGAATTTTGCAGAAATTACGGCTTTTTGGACGACAGAAAGTATGCGATTGCAAAGGCAAAGGATTTAAAGAATTTGAAAAAATACGGTAAAAGACGTATTAAGTCCGAGCTTTACAGCAAGGGTATAGATGCGGAATACGTTGAGGAGGCGGTTTCGTATCTTGATGAGGACGAAGAAGATATGCTTTTGCCTCTTGTTGAAAAAAGGCTTAAAGGTGACTTTGAAAAGAAAAACATTGATAAATGTATACGATATTTTATGTACAGAGGTTACGGCTTTTCTGACATTAAAAATTGTATAGATAATATAAAAGAGGAATATGGAGAGTAAACTTATGTATAACATCGGTCTTGTTTCACTTGGCTGTGCGAAAAATCAGACAGATGCCGAAATTATGCTCGGTATATTGGCAAATGACGGTTTTAATATAACGTATAATCCGTCGGACGCCGATGTCATAATCGTAAATACTTGCGGTTTTATCGAGTCGGCTAAACAGGAATCAATAGACGCTATACTTGAAATGGCTCAATACAAAAACGGAAGATGTCGATTGCTTATTGCGACAGGTTGCTTGGCAGAACGATACAGCAGTGATATTTTAATCGAACTGCCCGAGGTTGATGCAATAGTCGGAACAGGTGATTATGATAAAATCGCGGAGGTTATCCGCGAGGCGTTTAAGGGCGAAAAGCCTGTAATATGCGGTCATAATGACAGAACTCCGGATGAACGGCTTCCGCGAATTTTGTCAACACCGTCATATACGGCATATTTGAAAATTGCCGACGGTTGTGACAATAACTGTACTTATTGTGCTATTCCTATGATTAGAGGACATTTTAGGAGCAGAAAAATTGAAGATATAGTTGAAGAAGCTGAAAATCTTGCGAAAAACGGCGTTAAGGAACTTATACTTATTGCACAGGATACTTCACGTTACGGAAAAGATTTGTACGGCGAATATTCGCTTGATAAGTTGCTTGAAAAACTTGTCACGGTTGACGGTATCAAGTGGATAAGAGTGCATTATTTCTATCCCGAGGCTATTACGGACAGTCTTATTGATACAATGGCTAAATATGATAAAATATGCAATTATATCGATATGCCCGTACAGCATGGCAACAATGAGATTTTAAGACGTATGGCAAGACGTACAACTCAAGAACAAATGGTTGAGAGAATCAATAAAATAAGAGAAAAAATGCCTGACTGCACAATCAGAACGTCTATAATTGTAGGCTTTCCGGGTGAAACGGAGGAACAGTTTAACGACCTTTATGAATTTGTTAAAAAGGTGCGTTTTGACAGAATGGGTGCTTTCACATATTCACAGGAAGAAGATACTCCTGCGGCTGATTTTCCGAATCAGGTTGATGAGGAAATCAAGGAAGAACGTCTTGACAGACTTATGACACTTCAACAGGGAATATCGCTTGAACTTAACAAGGCTAAGCTTGGCAAAACACTTGAAGTTTTGGTTGAGGGATACGATGAAGAAAGTTTCTTGTTCTACGGCAGAAGTCGCGGCGACAGTATTGATGTTGACGGAAAAGTATATTTTGCAACGGAGGAAGAAGTTACTCCGGGCGATATTATAAAAGTGAAAATTCTTGACGCAGATGAATATGACCTTACAGGTCAAGCGGAGGTGATTTGATGAATACAGCTAATAAAATTACAATGATTCGTGTAGTTCTTGTACCGATATTTATGGTGTTGTTTATGATAGATAACGTAATGTGTCATTATGCGGCACTTGGTGTTTTTGTACTTGCGTCGATAACTGATGCAATAGACGGTCACGTTGCGAGAAAGTATAATCAAGTAACGACTTTCGGCAAATTCGTCGATCCGCTTGCGGACAAGGTACTTACAACGGCGGCATTTTTGATATTGATGTACTATGACCGTATGAGTGTGTGGGCATTGATGATTGTGCTTGTAAGAGAATTTGCGGTTGCGGGTATAAGACTTGTTGCGGCGGGTGAAGGCAAGGTTGTTGCCGCAAGTATGTGGGGCAAACTTAAAACCGTTACGCAAATGGTTGCAATTATCGTTGCAATGCTTTTGCTTCCGATTCAAAATACATTCTTGGGTGTACACCCTAAATTGATTTCAGATATACTTATTTGGATTTCAGTTGTATTCACAATAATTTCGGGTGTGGACTATATAGCAAAGAATTGGGACTTGATGGAAATGAAATAAATTTGTTTTATATAAATTGAAAGGGGAATTACATAAATGGAAGAATTAATAAATACTCTTAAATTTGACGCAAGCGGACTTATTCCGGCAGTTGTGCAGAATATTGAAACTAACGAGGTGCTTATGGTTGCATATATGAATGCGGACACGATTAAGCAAACTCTTGAAACCGGCAGAGCAACTTTTTGGTCAAGAAGCAGACAGGAAGTTTGGGTAAAGGGCGATACTTCGGGTAATTATATGTACGTTAAAGAAGTTCGCGTTGACTGCGACTGCGATTGTCTTGTTGTGCTTGTTAATCCTGCCGGCCCTGCGTGTCATACGGGAAACAGAAGTTGTTTCTTCAGAAAGATTGAGGACGGCAAGCTTGTTGAGGACGCAAAGGAACAGACTAAGACAGATGTATTTGCGCGTGAACAGGCTGTAGTTATGGACAGAAAAGAACACCCTGAAGAGGGCAGTTATACAAATTACTTGTTCGATAAGGGCGAAGATAAGATTTTGAAAAAAGTCGGTGAGGAGGCTGCCGAAGTTGTTATTGCAGGTAAAAACCGCGATAAGGACGAAATCAGCTACGAAACCGCTGACCTTATTTATCACCTTACTGTTATGCTGGTTGACAACGGTATGACTTGGGAAGATATTTATAAGGAAATGGAAAGAAGAAGTAACTAATCAAAAATCGGCTGCCGAAATTTTGGCAGCCGATTTTTTTTGTTTTGAGAGGTGCAACGTTTTGGTATTGTAAAATGTCGGTATTTGTGATATAATAAACTATTATAGAAAAAGGAAGAATCACTGTATGTGGCATTTTATAAAACATTTTATGACAATCACAAGGCACCGTCACAAGGTAATGTATCATTGCCTAAGGTGCGGAATTTTGTGGCAGGGTATGCGTCACGATTTGTCGAAATATTCACCGACTGAATTTTTACCGGGAGCAAGATTTTATCTCGGTGACAGAAGTCCGACAGAGGGCGAAAGACGTGAATACGGTTATTCAAAGGCTTGGATGCACCACAAGGGAAGAAACAAACATCACTTTGAATATTGGACAGACTACAATCCCAAAACAAGACGTATGGAGGCGGTCGAAATGCCGTTAAAATATGTTAAAGAAATGTTTTGCGACCGTGTTGCGGCAGGAAAAATTTATTTGGACGACAAATATACAAACGATAATCCGATAGAATATTTCTTAAAGGGAAATGCTAAGACAAGTATGCATCCAAACACTGCAAAGCTGCTTGAAGGGTGGCTTATGATGTTGCAGCAAGAAGGGGAAGAAAAAACGTTTGCGTATATAAAAAATTTAAAATAGCCGTTTGAAAGGAGGATTTTGAATGAAAAAGATTTACAGACTTTTATATTCAAACAAATTCGTTGCAATGGTAATGCTTTTAATGCAAATCATTACGTTTGTTGCAATGTATATATGGATTTCCGACTATTCAAAGGTTTTGTTCGGTCTTTCGACTGTTTTGAGTGCCGTACTTATAATATTTGAAATTAATCGTACAGAGGAATCTACTTTTAAAATGACGTGGATAACGCTTATTGCGATTATACCTATATTCGGTGCTTTGTTTTATCTGTTTACAAGGGCACAGGGAGTGTCAATGAATATAGGTGACGATTACAAGAATATTCAAGAGGCAAACAAAAAGTATCTTGTTCAAGACAATGATGTTATGAAAAATATTTATCAGACCGATAAAAATCAGGACGGATTTGCAAGGTATTTATCGAAATACGGCGGTTCTCCTGCTTACACAAATACGGGTGTACAGTATTACAGCATAGGCGAGAGAATGTTTGAGGATATGAAAAAGGAGCTTTTGAAAGCGGAAAAATTCATATTTTTGGAGTTCTTTATTATAAATCACACGAGCCGTATGTGGAATGAAATTCTTGAAATTTTAAAGAAAAAAGTTAAACAGGGCGTTGAAGTTCGCGTTATGTATGACGGTATGGGCTGTATCGTGACGCTTCCGCGAAAATACAATGAATATCTTGAAAGACAGGGGATTAAATGTCGTATATTTTCGCCGATTGTACCGCTTTTGTCAACTCACCAAAACAATCGTGACCACAGAAAAATAATGGTTATAGACGGTGCGGTGGCGTTTTGCGGTGGGATAAATATTTCAGATGAATATATTAATGAAAAGATGCGTTTCGGGCATTGGAAAGATACGGGATTTATGCTCAGAGGCGAGGCGGTCGCGGGATTTACGGCGATGTTTCTTGAAATGTGGAACGTAAATGATGAACACATTGAGGATTGCGGTGAATATATCCAAGCGTCAAAAAAATATTCCGTAAGTACGGACGGATTTGTAATACCGTTCGGCGATACTCCGCTTGATGAAGTTTATGTCGGAAAGCGTGCGTATATAAATAATCTGAACAATGCGTCGGAATATACTTATATAATGACGCCGTATCTTGTTATTGATGACGAGATGTATGAGTGTATGAAGTATGCGGCTCAAAGGGGCGTTGACGTTAAGATTATAATGCCACATATTCCTGACAAGAAATATGCGTTCTATCTTGCGAGAACATATTATAAGGAACTTTTGAAAGCAGGTATAGAAATATACGAATATACACCCGGTTTTGTTCACGCGAAAATGTCGATAAGTGACGGTAAAAAAGCCATTGTCGGTACGGTAAACCACGATTACAGAAGTTTGTATCTTCACTATGAATGTGCGGCTTATATGCTTAATGTACCGGCGGTTATGGATATTGAACGTGATTTCAAAGACACGCTTGAATTGTCGCAGAAGATTACATTAGAGGACGTTAAACATTTTAATATTTTCACAAAGCTTTTAGGACATATTATAAGGTTAGTAGCACCACTACTATAAAAAAATGCGGTCATACAGACCGCATTTTTGTTTGTTATAGTGAGGTGTACATACTGTATAGGTTGTAGTACAATCCTTTTTTATCAATCAATTCTTGGTGTGTGCCTTGTTCTTCGATACCGTTTTCGGTGAGGACAAGAATCATATTTGCGTTACGGATTGTTGTAAGTCTATGGGCGATTGTGAATACTGTTCTGCCTTTTGCAAGTTTTTCGAGTGAGTCTTGCACGATTTTTTCGCTTTCATTATCAAGTGCGGAGGTCGCTTCGTCAAGAATAAGTATAGGCGGATTTTTTAAGAATACTCTTGCGATACTTATTCTTTGCTTTTGACCGCCCGAAAGTTTAACTCCACGTTCGCCGACATATGTGTCATATCCGTTTTCGAGGTTTGAAATAAATTCATGTGCGCCTGCAAGCTTGGCGGCGTTTATAACATCTTCGCGTGTTGCACCGCTTAATCCGTAAGCGATGTTTTCAAAGACCGTTCCCGAGAACAAGTAAACGTCCTGTTGAACGACACCGATTGAATTTCGGAGCGAATTTAATGTGACGTTTTTTATATCTTTGCCGTCAATTAAAATACGTCCTTCTGTGACGTCATAAAAACGTGGGATAAGGTTACAAAGCGTTGTTTTTCCGCCGCCTGACGGACCGACAAGTGCAACGCTGTCGCCTTTCTTGATGTTAAGATTTATATTTGACAGCACGTTTGTGTCATCGTCACTGTAATGAAATCCGACGTTTTCAAACGTTATATTTCCTTGAACATTTTTCAATTCGTCGGCATTTTCTTTTTCTGTTATTTCGGCAGGTGCGTCCATAATTTCAAGGAAACGCTCAATACCTGTCATACCGCGTTGGAATTGTTCGGTAAATTGAATGATTGTACGCAAAGTGGCAAGGAGCGTGCTTACATACAAAAGATATGCGGTAAGGTCGGCAGGGGAGATTTTGCCGTTAATCATAAACAACGCACCCGCAACAACGACTATCAAATACATTACACCCTCAAAGGCTCTGTTTGATGTTTGAAAACCTGCCATATAGAAATATCCGAGTTTTTTTGTGTCAAGAAATTTTTTGTTGCCGTCCTCAAATTTTTCAGCTTCAAGTTCTTCTGTCGCAAATGACTTTACCACTCTTATACCGAGCAATGTATCCTCAACCTGTGAATTAATTTCGCCGATTTGGTTACGCTGTTTCTTGAACGCTTTACGCATACGCGTATTAAAGAATTTTACAAAACAGAATATAAGCGGAAGTGATGCGAACACAATAACCGTAAGCGGTACGTTTACTCCGCAAAGAATTATAAATGAAACGATTATTTTCAGTGCGGCGATGAAAAATTCTTCGGGGCAGTGGTGCGCAAATTCTGTTATATCAAACAAGTCGCTTGTTATTCGTGCCATAATTTGTCCGACTTTGTGTTCGGCAAAGTATGAATGTGAAAGCGTTTCAAGGTGCGCGAATAAGTCACGGCGCATATCTGTTTCGATTTTTGCTCCCATAATATGTCCAGTGTCAGCCATATAGAAATTTGCCGCAGAGTCGATTATTCTTAAAATCAGATAGAAAAGTCCTATTTTTAAGATTATTCCGACGGTTAATCCTGCTATGTTATTGATACCCATATTTGTTATGTAACGCACGAGCATTGGGAATACAAGCTCACAAACCGTTGTCAGTGACGCACAGATTAGATCGAGTATCAGTATCCATTTGTATTTTTTGAAATACGGTACAAAGCGCTTTATAAGATAACTCATCTTCATTTGTTTTTCTTCTGTCTGCATTGTTTTACTCCTTTATAAAAATTCACATAGTAAAAAAAGAATGCGGATTAAAAATCAGCATTCTCTTTGGCGGAGAAGGTGGGATTCGAACCCACGTGCCTGTTAAGGCAAACGCATTTCGAGTGCGCCCCGTTATGACCGCTTCGATACTTCTCCAAAAGTACCTTAATATTTTACCATAGTAAAACAAAAAAGTCAAGCGAAAAACGAGGTTTAAATTGACTTTATAAAAATTGAGTGATATACTGAAATTAAAGCAATTTGAAAAACGGAGCTATGGTTATGAAAAGATTCAGATATATATTTTTTGCCGCGTTATTGGCTATGATGTGGCTGGGGATTAATGTTTATGCAGATGAATATGACGGGTTGGATTTTGATTACGGAAGTGTGCTTGTGCAGTTAAAACCGCAGATTACCGATGCTGTTTCAATGTGTTCAGACCCGTTTGAAGAATTGAATATCAGTGATGCAAAATGTATTTTCGGTGACGATGCAAGCAGTATCAGTTTGTTTTCTGATAAAACAGAGCCTATTATATATGTACTTGATTTGGAAAATCCGAGCCGTGAAAATGTTATAGATACGATTGAAAAATTAAAGGCTATGCCGAATATTGAATATGCAGAGCCTAACTACAATGTATATGAGTTTTCCGAACCTAATGACACGTACTATCAAAACGGAAAACAAGCTGTGCTTGATTTAATCGGTGCAAAAAAGCTTTGGGATTTTGATATTGATTGCTCTGATGTGACTGTCGGAGTTATGGATTCGGGTATACAGACAAATCACGAGGATTTAATTGATAATATATGGGTGAATACAGGAGAAATTGTCGGTGACGGCATTGATAATGACGGTAACGGCTATATTGATGACATATATGGTTGGAATTGCGGTGACAGTAACGGTGATGTGTCATATGTGAGTAATCACGGCGTACACGTTGCAGGTATTGTGAGTGCGGTGACCGACAATTCCAAGGGTGTGGCGTCTGTTGCACGTAATGCCAAAATCGCATCAATAAAGATTTTTAACAGCAGTGGTAAAAGTACTTTATCTTATATAATAGAAGGGATTAATTACGCGAAAAAGAATGATATAAATATTATTAATTGCAGTTTTGGCGGTGCAGGTTGGGGAAGTACTTCGGTGAGTATCGTTAAATCGGCGATTGAGGCGGTGCCGGATATATTCTTTGTTATTGCGGCGGGAAATATTGCGACAAGTACACCGCAACCTGATAACGATCAAACGGCGGTATATCCGTCACAACTTACAAAAGACCTTGACAATGTAATTTCTGTTGCAAACACGACAAGCAGTGATGAACTCAGCAGTACGTCACATTACGGTGCAACAAGTGTTGATATTGCAGCACCGGGTACAGTTATTTACAGTACAATTCCGACAAGCAGTTACGGAACAATGTCGGGAACTTCTATGGCTACACCTATGGTTGCAAGTGCTGTTGCGGTAATGCGTGCAGTAAATCCGAATATTTCGGCAAAAGAAATTAAAGAAACTTTGTGTTCGAGTTCAGACAAGCTTTCGGCACTTACAGGTAAAGTTATAAGCGGCGGAAGATTGAATGCGTATAATGCGGTTAAGGCAATTATGCCGACAGCGACACCAACGGCAACACCAACGGTAAAACCGACATCAACACCAACGATAGTACCGATAGTAACACCAAGTCCAACAGCAATGCCTACGACAGTACCGATGCCGACAGTAACGTCAAGTCCAACGGCAACACCAACGGCTGCTCCGACAGTCACACCAATGCCGACTGTTTTAACGAACAATAAAATTGAGTGTGAAATAAAAGATAACAAACTTATCGTATCACTTAATTTTGAAGAAGATGACGAATTGATGTATGTTGCGTTCAGAAAAGGTAATGAACTTAAAAAGATTGTGACACCTGACATACATAATATGACGGCGGAGGTTGATTTGAGTGATACGGAATATGACAGTATAGATGTATATGTGTGGAATGGAAATATGAAGCCGTATGCAGAGGTAAAGCAAATAGAAAAATAAAAGAAAACCCAATCGAATTTCGTTCGATTGGGTTTTGTGTTATTCTTTGTCTTTTAACAAATCGCGTATTTCGGCAAGAAGTTCTTCTTGGGTAGGACCCGCAGGAGTGACTTCTTCCTCAACTTTCTTTTTGAATTTATCATTTAGTTTATTAAGTCCCTTAACTACGCAGAAAATTATAAATGCAAGGATAAGGAAATTAATAATAGCCGAAAGGAAATTACCGATATTTATTGATGTACCCGGAATTATCCATTTAGACATATCCATAACCGATTCAACAGCACTTGTGTCACCGACTGTACTTGTAGCGGCTGTTTTGAGTGCGCCTGTTATAAGAGATACAACATATGCTATACCGGGATTAATAATGTCGGCAACGAGTGAATCTACAATGCTTTTAAATGCACCGCCGACAACAACGCCGACTGCCATATCAACTACGTTCCCACGAGATATAAAATCTTTAAATTCATCAACAAATTTCATAGCAATTTACCCCCACCAACAACATTATTAAAATTCTAACTTATCTTCCAAGAACTTTTCAAGTTCGTCAATCTTAATTCTCTGCTGTTCCATTGTATCTCTGTCACGGACTGTAACCGAGTTATCTTCTGCTGAATCGAAGTCATATGTGATACAGTACGGTGTACCGATTTCGTCTTGTCTTCTGTAACGCTTACCGATTGAACCGGCATTGTCATATTCACAGTTGAACTTCTTTGAAAGCTGTTCGTATACAGCTGTTGCACCTTCGTCAAGTTTCTTTGAAAGCGGAAGAACGGCAGCCTTTATCGGTGCAAGCGCCGGATGCAAGTGCATAACAACTCTTGTGTCGCCGCCCTCAAGTTCTTCTTCGTCATATGCCTCAACAAGAAATGCAAGTGCAACTCTGTCTGCACCAAGTGACGGCTCAATACAATACGGAACGTATTTTTCGTTTGTGATTGGGTCCATATATTCCATACTTTCACCGCTGTGTTCCATATGTTGCTTTAAGTCATAATCGGTTCTGTCTGCAATACCCCAAAGTTCACCCCAACCGAATGGGAATACAAATTCAATATCGGCAGTTGCATTTGAATAGAATGCAAGTTCTTCAGGTGAGTGATCTCTGAAACGCAAGTTTTCCTTTCTTATACCAAGGTTAAGTAAGAAATTCATACAGTATTCTTTCCAATATGCGTGCCACTCAAGGTCTGTACCCGGTGCACAGAAAAATTCAAGCTCCATTTGCTCAAATTCTCTTGTACGGAATGTGAAGTTACCCGGTGTGATTTCGTTTCTGAATGATTTACCGATTTGTCCGATGCCGAAAGGTACTTTTTTACGGCTTGTACGTTGTACGTTTTTGAAGTTTACGAAAATACCTTGTGCAGTTTCTGGACGAAGATATACTACTGATGAAGAATCTTCTGTAACGCCTTGGAATGTCTTGAACATAAGGTTAAATTCACGAATATCAGTAAAGTTTTGCTTGCCGCATTTTGGGCAGACAATGTTATTTTCTGTGATGTATTCAACCATCTTTTCTTTGCTCCAACCGTCAACTGTGATGTCCTCACCTTTTTCGTGTGCAAAGTCTTCAATCAGCTTGTCCGCTCTGTGACGTGATTTACATTCTTTACAGTCCATAAGAGGATCCGAGAAACCGCCGACGTGACCCGATGCAACCCATGTTTCTGGGTTCATAAGGATTGCACAGTCAAGACCTACATTATATTTTGATTCCTGTATGAATTTTTTCCACCAAGCTTTTTTTACGTTGTTCTTGAATTCAACACCGAGAGGACCGTAATCCCAAGTGTTTGCAAGACCTCCGTAAATTTCACTGCCTGGGTACACATAGCCTCTGCCTTTACAAAGCGCTACGATTTTGTCCATTGTTTTATCTGCGTTATTCATTATAAAAAAGTCATCCTTTCAAATTATTACATAATTACATATACATATAGTTTATAAAAACTGACGGTGTTTGTCAAGGCTATTCCGAAAAATATTGACGTTATAAGTATTATTTTTTTGAATTTTCGGAATATAAAAATTTTGGGGACAGAAAAGGTTATGTAAACTGTGAATGTGTTAATAAAGTTATCCACGCTGGGTGCATAACGCGTGGATAACTTTGATATTTGCGGATAAATCAGGCGTGAATTGCGTGGATAAGTACGTGGATAGAGTGGATATTAACACAGCTGTAACATTGTTGTAATGTAAATTATGCAAACCGCAATGTGAGCGTAATATTTGTGGCTTGACAGTGTGGGTGGAAAGTTATAAAATTATGGATATAATTTTTGTGGTGGCAATACTGATAAATGAAAGGAATAGGAATGAAAACAAAAACGACATATATATGCAGTGAATGTGGGTACAAATCACCGAAGTGGCTGGGAAAATGCCCAGGCTGTAACAGTTGGAACACCATACAGGAAACTGTTATTACGGAAAAGAAAACGTCTGCTACGCGTGCAATGTCTATAAGTAACGGCGGAAGTGTGCGTATGCCGAAAAAAATCGGTGATGTAAAAGTCGGATATGAAACACGTTACAAAACAGGTTTACAGGAGCTTGACAGAGTGCTTGGCGGCGGAATTGTACAGGGGGAATTAATACTTGTAGGCGGTGATCCGGGTATCGGTAAATCAACATTACTTTTGCAAATTTGCCAAAAAGCCGGTGAAGAAAGAAAAATTCTATATGTTTCGGGTGAGGAATCGGAGGGACAAATTAAAATTCGTGCTGAAAGATTGGGCGTTACAACGGAAAATCTTTATCTTGTTTCCGAAACAGATGTTGAAACGGTCATCGAATGTATAAACGAAATTAAACCCGACATTGTTATTATTGACTCAATTCAAACGATGAACAGACAGGATATTGCCTCTGCGGCAGGAAGTGTTCCGCAGGTAAGAGAGGCTACTAACGCTTTTATGCACATTGCAAAGTCACTCGGCATTTCTATGTTTATAGTCGGTCACGTTACAAAAGAGGGCGCGATTGCTGGCCCGAGAGTGCTTGAACATATGGTTGACTGTGTGCTTTATTTTGAGGGTGACAGACAGCTTTCGTTCAGAATTTTAAGAGCGGTTAAAAATCGTTTTGGCTCGACTAACGAAATCGGTGTATTTGAAATGTGTGACAGCGGTCTCAGAGAAGTCGAAAATCCGTCAATGATGCTTTTGGAGGGCAGAAATGTTGATATATCGGGCAGTGCGATTGTGTGTACAATGGAGGGCAGTCGTGGTGTTATGGCTGAAATTCAAGCACTTGTTACACCGACCGGATTCGGTAATCCGCGTCGTATGACAAACGGTATTGACGTTAATCGTGTGCTGTTGCTTATCGCAGTACTTGAAAAACGTGCAAGAATGAATTTGTCAAATTCAGACATTTATGTGAATGTTGCAGGCGGACTTCGAATTGATGAAACGGCGGTTGATTTGGGTATCTGTGCCGCTGTCGCGACAAGTCAGTCGGATATTCCTCTGCCGCCGGATATGATTTTTATCGGTGAAGTCGGTCTTGGCGGTGAACTTAGAGGTGTTTCGCAGCTTGAAAAGCGTATTAATGAGGCGGCGAAACTTGGGTTTAAGTCGGCGATTGTGCCGAAACAATCGCTTAGAGGTGTGAAAATTCCGGACGGTTTTGCGGCTTACGGGATTAAGACGATTTCGGAAATGATTAATATGCTTAGAAGAAAATGACAGAAAAGCCACCCTTCAGTCGGCGTTGCCGACAGCTCCCCACAAGGGGAGCCTTATAGGGGCGGCCAATGACCGCCCCTACGAAGAAAGTAGGATATGTGTCGGAACCGTTTGTGTATGTAAAACTTATAGGGCGGCCAATGACCGCCCCTACGAAGAAAGCAGGATATGTGGCGAATCCGTTTGTGTATGTAAAACTTATAGGGCGGCCGATGACCGCCCCTACGAAGTAAGTGCAGTATAGCGGTGTGTAGGGGCGACCATTGGTCGCCCGTTTTGAATGAGATGCGGATTGTGTGAAAGTATGGAAACGGTGCATCGGTGTCCCGCGTTGCAGATAACAGATAAGAGAGAATAGAAAAAATAATAGACAGAACCACCCCTCAGTCGGCGTTGCCGACAGCTCCCCTCAAGGGGAGCCTTACGGAAGAGGGCGTATATTAAAAAGCCTCTCCTTGAGGAGAGGTGTCACGAAGTGACGGAGTGGTGGCTTGAGGTGATCAATCGCTATTTATGCGGAGAGTTGACAATTTTATTGTTTTATATTATAATTAATTAGATTAGACAATGATGTTTTAAGGAGTTTTCGGGAAGTGGAAGAAAAGAGAACAGGCGGCGGAAAAGAATTTATATTTTCGCTTTTATGGGCTGTCATATTTATGATTTTAGGACAATATATAATTTTTATTTTGCCAAGCTACAAAATAATCGGTACGATAATAACGATACTTTTATTTTGTATATTGGGTTTCTTTGTCTTAACGCGTTATGCGGCGATATTTACTTACAGCATAAAAGACGATATTGTACGCGTAAACCGTGCAATCGGTCACAGAAACAAAGAAGTTGAATTTTATATATCGGACGTGAAGTCTGTTACCAGACAAAAACCGAAAAAAACTCCGAAAACGATATACAATATGCGTGCGAGTGTATTTTCGCCTAAAAAGGTTTGGTATGTTGTTTACGAAAAGAACAGAATAGAAAATATGCTTGTTTTTGAGCCGTCGCAGAAAATGGCTGAAAAGATTAAGAGCAGAGCGAAAAACAGCAAAGCTTAAACATTTTGGAAGGAATGGTTTTATAATATGGTAAACGTGATAGGGGTACGATTTAAGCCGGCAGGCAAAACGTACTATTTTGATCCGCTTGATTTTGATATAAAACAAGGCGACAGTGTAATTGTCGAAACTTCAAGAGGTATTGAATACGGTGAGGTCGTTATGAGCAAAAAGGCTATTGATAACAACCAATTCAAGAAACCTTTAAAGGGTGTTATCCGTATCGCAACCGAAGAAGATACCGAAAAAAGCAAAAGGAACAGAGAGCTTGAAAAAGAGGCTTACAAGATATGTTTGGAGAAAATTCAAAATCACAAGCTTGAAATGAAGCTTGTCGAAGTTGAATACACATTTGACGGAAACAAGATTTTATTCTATTTTACCGCGGACGGAAGAATTGACTTCCGTGAACTTGTAAAAGACTTGGCTATGGTCTTTAAGACAAGAATTGAACTTCGTCAAATCGGCGTCAGAGATGAGGCGAAAACTCTCGGAAGTATCGGTGTATGCGGCAGAGGTTTATGTTGCAGTCAGTTCCTCGGTGAGTTCGCTCCGGTGTCTATAAAAATGGCAAAGGAACAGGGACTTTCACTTAATCCGACTAAAATTTCGGGTGCTTGCGGACGTCTTATGTGTTGTTTGAAATATGAACAGGATACATATGAGGAACTTTTAAAGGTTACACCGAAACAGGGTGCTATCGTAAAAACTCCCGAAGGTACGGGCAGTGTTGAATATGTCAGCTTGCTTAAAGGTCTGGTTAAAGTTAAACTTGACGACGAAAACGAAAAAACTTTAAAAGAGTTTAACGTTGCGGACGTTAAAGTTCTCAAAAAAGGCAAAAACAACGAGCCTTCAGAGGAAGAAATCGGTGAGTAAAATATTTTGAAAAACTATTGAAGTATATCAATTTTCGTGTTATAATCATATCAGCAATATCAAATGAGGAGGTGTATTTCAATGGCATATAAGATTTCTGATGCTTGCATTTCATGCGGTGCTTGCGCTGCTGAATGTCCTGTAAGTGCAATCAGCGAGGGCGACGCTCAATACGTTATAGATGACGCTACTTGTATCGAATGTGGTGCATGTGCCGGTGTCTGTCCGGTAGGCGCTCCTGCACAAGCGTAATTAAAAATGAACTGAGAAGGTGTTGTATAAGAGAAATCTTTGCAACACCTTTTTACATTATATAAATTTATGGAGGGGTAAGGCTATGAAAAGAGTTACGCTTATAATAACTGCAGTTTTGACGGTTCTTATGCTTACGGCGTGTTCTTCAAATAAGGTGGTTTATGAAAGTAATACCGAAAGTCAAGGGGGTAACAAGGCTTGGACTGTTCTTATATATATGTGCGGCGGTGACGATGAATCCGTAAACGGTGATTATTCAAAAAAACTTGATGAAATTATGAATGTAAATTATTCGGACAATATAAATGTCATTGTGCAAACAGGCGGCAGCAGTAAGTGGCACACTAAGAATATATACAGCGATTATTGTCAGAGATTTAAAGCCGATAAGAATAAACTTTATCTTGAGGATCAGTCTATGGCGGCAAATATGGGTGACTACAATACTCTTGCTAATTTTATATCGTGGGGCACGTCAAAGTATAAAGCAAACCATTATATGCTTATTTTATCAGGTGCAGGCGGCGGATTGATAAACGGTATGGCTTATGACGAGCTTAACGGCAACGACAGCCTTAATCTTGAAGAAATTTCATACGGAATCAGTGCGGCGGGCGTGAATTTTGATATGCTGTCTTTCGATTCGTCACTTATGGGAAGTCTTGAAATTGCGGCGGAGATGTCTATGTGTGCCGATTATATGACTGCACCGCAGGACGTTATCGGAAATGATGAATGGAATTATGAATATGTTTTACAGTATTTGTCCGACAATCCGTCAACTGATTCTAAAGGTATCGGTGAGGCAGTGTGTGACGGATATTATGCAAAGTGTGAAGAAAAAGGCACTGACAAAGACGCGGCAATGTCTTGCGTTGCTTTAGACAATATGTCTACGCTTAATCAGGCGTTTGACGGTATGGCAGGCGATATGCTTACCGCAACGGACAGCCTTTTAAATTATGTCAATCTTTCAAAGGCGATAAGCGGTGTACAGCTTTACGGCGGTGCAACGGTTGATGAGGGATTTTCAAATTCTGTTGATTTAGGCGATATGGCGGTTAAAACAAGTGAATTTGTCGGAAACACGTCGGACGTGCTTATTAACACGTTAAATGAAACCGTTTTATACAGAGTGTGCGGTGAGAGAAAAGCTAATTCAACAGGTCTTGCACTATATTATCCGCTTTGGGAAAACAATGACGAACTTCAAGAGTATATGGAGATTTCAAACAGTGTTAAATATAAAGAATTTCTACGCAAGATATGTACCGGGTGCAATGTAGAAGATTCCTCAAATACAGAAGATTTTAATTCTTCTTGGGCGTGGAATACATATAATCAAGATATGCAGACTATGGAATATAAGACTATTTTGGACGGCAATTCATATGAACTGAATATTCTCGGCAATATGGATATGTTCAAAAGTGTGGATATAAACGTGTATAAGGCGGATAAAAAGAGCGGAAACTATACATATATAGGTAAATACAGCGATTTGGACGGTGACTGGGACGCAGGTATTTTTAAAGATAATTTTAACGGCAAAATGCTTAGATTATGCGGTAAAAATATATCGGTTAATCTTGTCGGAAAATATGACGGTTACGAGATTTATTCGGCACCGATTATATTAAACGGCAAAAGAAGCAATGTTCGCATTATGCACGATACCGAAAAAGACAGTTACAAAATTATCGGTGCTTGGGGCGGTCTTGATTCGACAAACGGCAGAGCATATACGAATTTGAAAAAGATTGGTTCCTTTGATAAAATAACTCCTATTCTTGCGGTATATGACGTGGAACACAACTCAAACGACAATATAACAGGTTCATGGACTTTAAAAATGTTCGGCGGTGTGAAAAAAGCAAATATTTCAGACGGAGCTTATATTTTTGAATACGAACTTACCGACATATACGGTTTAAAACGACGCGGTACTGCGGTTAAAGCGAATGCGGGCGGCGGAAACATCAGATTTGAATAAAGAGGGCTTAACAATGAGTTATACAGAAAAGTTAATCGATTTTATCGGAAAAAGTACGGATTGTTACCATGCGGTCAAAACCGCAAAGGACAGGCTTGACGAAAACGGTTTTACGGAACTTCTTGAGGGCGACAAGTGGGATGTACAAAGCGGCGGTAAATATTACGTTATACGAAATTCGTCATCAATAATTGCGTTTGAAATGCCGAAAAAAGATTTCGGTGCGTTTATGATTTGTGCCTCTCATACCGATTCGCCGTCATTCAAGCTAAAGCCTGATTTTGAAATAAATGCGGACGGTTGTATAAAGTTGAGTGTTGAGGGTTACGGCGGTATGATAATGTCGTCGTGGCTTGACAGACCGCTGTCGATAAGCGGAAGAATTGTTACGGCAAAGAACGGTAAGGTTGAAACGAAACTTGTCAATATAGACAGGGATTTGCTTGTTATTCCGTCACTTGCAATTCATATGAGCAGAGATATTAACAAGGGTTATGAATTTAATATAAGACGTGATATGTGTCCGATAGCGTCGGAGAAAAACGGCAGAATTGAGGATATTATTGCAGAAAATGTCGGAGTAGATAAAGAGGAAATATTGGGTTTTGATTTGTCGCTTTACAATCGTATGCGCGGTACTGTTTTGGGCGCAGACGGAGAATATTTTTCTGCACCGCGAATTGATGATTTACAGTGTATGTACAGTACACTTGAGGGATTTTTAAATTCCGAAAGTGATGATAATGTAAATGTTTTCGCCGCGTTTGACAATGAAGAAGTCGGCAGCGGTACAAAGCAAGGTGCTAAATCGTCATTTTTGCGTGATGTGCTTGAAAGAATTTGCAATAATTCGGAAACGTACAAAAGAGCCGTTGCTAAAAGCTTTATGTTATCGTGCGACAATGCTCATGCGGTGCATCCGAATTTTGCGGACAAGTCGGACGCTACAAACCGTGTGTATATGAACGGCGGTATTGTGATTAAGTACAATGCAAATCAAAGATACACCACTGATGCGGTATCGGAGGCGGTTGTTAAGTATGTGTGCAAAAATGCAGGCGTGCCGTATCAGATGTATGCAAACAGAAGTGATATTCCGGGCGGTTCAACGCTTGGAAATCTTTCAAATGAAAAGGTTTCACTGAATACCGCAGACATAGGTCTTGCACAGCTTGCCATGCACTCGTCATACGAAACGGCGGGAAGTCGTGACACGGAATATATGGTGAAAATGATAAAAGAATTTTATAAAACGGAAATTGTGCTTTAATGTTGTATTCAGCTTGACATAGCACAGGATATTTTATATAATAAATAAGATAAGTTAGTATAAAAACAAAGGAGAATAGATAAATTATGAAATCAATGGGCGTAAATGAGATTCGTGAAAAGTTTCTTAGCTTTTTTGAATCAAAAGGTTGTTTAAGACTTGGAAGTTTTCCGCTTATACCGAAGAATGACGCAAGTTTGTTACTTATAAATTCGGGTATGGCACCTATGAAACCTTGGTTCCAAAACCCTGAAACAGCACCTAAAAGACGAGTTACGACTTGTCAGAAATGTATCAGAACAGGTGATATTGAAAATGTCGGTAAGACTGCACGTCACGGCACTTTCTTTGAAATGCTCGGTAACTTCTCTTTCGGAGATTACTTTAAAAAAGAGGCAACTGCTTGGGCGTGGGAATTCTTCACAAAGGTTATGGAAATTCCTCAGGAACGTCTTTGGATTTCAGTGTATGAAGAAGATGACGAGGCAAGAGATATTTGGGTAAATGAAGTTGGCGTTGACCCTACTCACATCGTTAAGCTTGGTAAAGAGGACAACTTCTGGGAACACGGTACAGGTCCTTGCGGTCCTTGTTCGGAAATATATTTTGACCGCGGCGAAGAATACGGCTGCGGTGAGCCGGGCTGCGGTGTCGGCTGTGAATGTGACAGATTTATGGAAGTTTGGAACCTTGTATTTACGCAGTTCGACAAGGACGAGGACGGCAACTATAACCGTTTACCGAACCCTAACATTGATACGGGTATGGGTCTTGAAAGACTTGCCGTTGTTATGCAAGGTGTTGACAATCTTTTTGAGATTGACACTGTTCAAGACGTTATGAAACATATTTGCCGTATCGCAAATATTGAATATAAAAAGGACGATAAAAAAGACGTTTCTCTAAGAGTTATAACCGACCATATCAGAAGTACGGTTATGATGGTTTCGGACGGTGTTATTCCGTCAAACGAGGGCAGAGGTTACGTTCTTCGCCGTCTTTTAAGACGTGCCGCAAGACATGGCAAATTACTTGGTATAAACAAGCAGTTCTTGTTTGAAGTTGCAGATACTGTAATTGAATGTTCAAAGGGTGCTTATCCGGAACTTGATGAAAAGAGAGATTATATCAGAAACATAATCAAGAAAGAAGAAGAACGCTTTGATGCTACAATCGACAACGGACTTAACGTACTTAACGGATATATTGAGGCAGCTCAAAAAGAGGGCAGAAAAGAGCTTACCGGTAAAGAGGCATTTAAACTTCACGACACATATGGTTTTCCTGTTGACCTTACAATAGAAATGGCTGAAGAAAAAGGTCTTGAAGTTGATGTTGACGGCTTTAACAAAGCTATGCAGGAACAAAAGGATACTGCAAGAGATGCTCGTACAGAAGGTTCAAGTTGGGACGGCAACGAAACATTTGAATTTGAAAATGCAGAGCCGACTGTATTTGTCGGTTACGATACACTTGAAACAGACGCAAAAGTTGTCGGTATTGTTGTTGATGATGAGGGCGTTTGTGATACAATAATCGAAAATCAAAAGGGATTTATCGTTACAGACAAAACTCCTTTCTATGCTGAAATGGGCGGTCAGGTAGGTGACATCGGTACTATCACAATAAACGGTAAGGCTGCAAATGTTGTTAATACAACAAAGACAGAGGACGGTTATTATCTTCACGAAACAGAAGTTCAGCTTACACCGATTAAGGTTGGTGATACAGTTACAATGTCTGTTGACAATGTTCACAGAACAGACGTTTGCCGTAACCATACTGCAACTCATATTCTTGACAAGGCACTTCGTGATGTACTTGGTTCACACGTTGCACAAGCAGGTTCGCTTGTTGAAAGTGACAGACTTCGTTTTGACTTCTCTCACTTTGAGGCTATGACAACTGAACAGATCAAACAGGCTGAAGATATTGTTAATGAGAAAATTCTTGAAAGCATTGACGTGACTGTACAGGAATTGCCGATTGAAGAAGCTAAAAAGCTTGGCGCTATTGCATTGTTCGGAGAAAAGTACGGTGATGTTGTAAGAGTTGTTTCTGTCGGCGATTACAGTGTTGAATTCTGTGGCGGTACTCACCTTACAAATACTGCTCAATGCGGTTTGTTTAAGATTATTTCTGAAAGCGGTGTTGCGGCAGGTGTAAGACGTATTGAGGCTGTGACAGGTAAGGGTGTGCTTGAATATATCAATAACAGTGACAGACTTATTGAAAAGACTGCGGCTGCGTTGAAGATTAATCAAATTAATGAAATTGATCACAAGGCTGAAAGCGTTATGGCACAGTGCCGTGAGCTTGAAAAGGCTGTTGATTCGTTTAAGGAAAAAATGGCTGCCGCAAAGGCAAACAACATTATGACAGGTATTAAGCATATCGGTGAAATCAGCTTGATTACCGCACAGGTTGACGGTATGGGTGCTGATGAAATGAAGTCAATGGCTGATAAGATTAAGGCGGAAGTTCCGAACAGTGTTGCTGTTATGGGTGCTGAAACTGACGGTAAGATTACGTTTGTTGCTATGGCGTCAAAGGAGGCTGTTAAGCTGGGCGTTCATTGCGGTAAGATTATTAAGGATATTACGGCTGTTGCAGGCGGCCGCGGCGGCGGTAAGCCTGATATGGCGCAAGGCGGCGGCAGTGACGCAAGCAAGATTGATGACGCGTTGGCTAAGGTTGACGAAATCGTTGCGGAACAGATTAAGTAATTAGCCACTGCTCCGAAAAAGGCTCCCATGGAGGGGAGCTGTCGGCAGAGCCGACTGAGGGGTGGTGTGAAATACAAAGGAGTGAATAAAATGGATTGTTTATTCTGCAAAATAATTGACGGAGAAATTCCGTCAAATAAGGTATATGAAGATGATATGATGTTAGCATTCCGTGACATCAATCCGCAAGCACCGGAGCACATTGTTATTGTGCCGAAGTGTCACATTGCAAGTGCGAATGAAATTAATGCGGAAAACGTAAAGTATGTTGCGGCTATATGGGAAAAGATACCGCAGATTGCGTCTGAATTGGGTTTTGCCGAAAACGGTTACAGAGTTGTAAACAACTGTGGCGAGGACGGCGGTCAGACTGTTCCGCATTTACATTTTCACCTTATGGGCGGTAAGAAGTTTACGGACCTTTAATAAGAAAATTAAATCTGTCGGAAAAATACCGACACGATAGCAGAGGTCGAGAAATTAGTTCGGATTTTGTGAAAATGAACTCGTCGGCGTACATGGGTACGTTAGAGTTTATTTTCGCAAAAAGTGCACAGGCAAGCCGTATATCGAAGATAGGCTTGCCTGTTATTTTTATAGCTATAAATTAAATTATAAAATATAAAAATAATCCCTTGCACGTTCCGGACAATTTGTCGACAATCTGACTGCCGTTTTAAACGGCAGTTTTTTTGTCAAAAAACGGTTTACTTTTGTATATCTTTATTATATAATAATATAATAGGATTAGTTTAATTAGGAGGAAATTAAGAATGGGAAAACTATTTGGAACGGACGGTATAAGAGGTATCGCCAACAAAGACCTTACTGCCGAATTGGCTTTTAAAACAGGTCAAAGCGGTGCATATGTGCTTACAAAACATTCTTCAAAAAGACCGAGAATACTTATTGGTAAAGATACAAGAAAATCAGGTGATATGCTTGAGGCGGCTCTTACTGCCGGACTTTGTTCGATGGGCGCAAAGGTTATTCCTTTGGGTGTAGTTCCTACACCGGCTGTTGCGTATCTTACAAGATACTACAAGGCTGATGCAGGTGTTGTTATCTCTGCATCTCACAATCCATGCGAATACAACGGTATAAAGTTCTTTAACAGTGACGGATACAAGCTAAGTGACGGAATTGAAAACGAAATTGAAAGTTATATACTTGGTGAAAAAGCGATCGAAGAATTGCCTACTCACGGCAAAGTCGGTTATGTAAGTGCTAACCACAACGCTGTTGAGGATTATGTTGCGTTTGCTGTTTCTACGATTGACTGCCGTCTTGACGGTATGAAAATCGCTGTTGACTGTGCAAACGGTGCAAGTTATGAAACTGCTTTCAAAGCTCTTAACAAGCTTGGTGCAAACGTTGAGGCTATACACAACACTCCTGACGGTGTAAACATCAATCATATGTGCGGTTCTACTCATATGGAAAGTTTACAGGCTTACGTTACTTCAATCGGTGCGGACATCGGTATAGCTTTTGACGGTGACGCGGACAGAATGTTGGCTGTGGACGAAAACGGCAAGCTTATTGACGGTGACCAGATTATGGCGGCTTGTGCAAAGTTTATGCGTGATAACGGTACATTGAAGCAAAATACTCTTGTTGCAACGGTTATGAGTAATCTTGGCTTATTTATGGCAGGTGAAAAAATCGGTATCAACATTCTGCGTACAAAAGTCGGTGACAGATATGTACTTGAAGAAATGCTTGCAAAGGGTTACAATATCGGCGGTGAACAATCCGGTCACATCATTTTCCTTGACCACAACACAACAGGTGACGGTCTTGTAAGTGCTTTGCAATTCTTATCGGTACTTAAAAAGACAGGTATGAAAGCGTCTGAGGCGGCAAGCATTGTAACGGTTATGCCGCAAGTGCTTAGAAATGCCGTTGTAAAACTTGAAAATAAAAACAGTTATATGGAAAATGAAGAAATAGCTGCGGCTTGCAAGGCTCTTGAAGATGAATTTGCCGGCGAGGGCAGAGTCCTTATCAGACCTTCGGGTACTGAACCGCTTGTTCGTGTTATGATTGAGGGTAAGGACGAAGAATACATCACAAAGAAAGCAGAGGAACTTGCAGAACTTATTGAAAAAATCTTGGGATAAAAGTGGTTGTAAGAAATATGGATAAAATAATTTCACTAATGATAACTGCTGTTATGACTGTTACGACGTGCAGTTTTAAAGGTGAAAATCCGCTTGACGGCAAAAGAATTGCGTTTATTGGTGACAGTATCAGTTACGGCACTAATTGGCAAGGCGGTTACGGCAAGTTGATTGGGGAACAATATAATATGAATGTTACAAATGTCAGCAAGGGCGGTGCTACTCTTGCTGACAATGTGCATTGGTCGGAAAATTCAGACGGTTACAGACCGTATATTACGGATATGCTCGATAACCTTGACGGCGATTATGAATATATCATTGCCGAGGGCGGTTTGAATGATTTTTGGGGCCATTCGGAACTTGGAGAAATTACAGACGGTTTCAGCGGTGATTTTGATGAAAACACAATGACCGGCGGTATGGAAAAAATGTTTTTTGAAATTAGAAATGATTTTCCTAACTCGAAAGTAGGGTTTGTTATTACACACGATCCGTTTACATATGACGCCGAAGGTAATTTTGAATTGTATTATGAGCGTATAAAAGAAGTATGCGACAAGTGGGATGTTTCGTATCTTGATTTGTATGCAAAAAATAATTCCGATACAGGTGTAAATGTGCGTGACGATGATATGCGCAAGTTGTATTTTGGAACGGAAAGTAAGCCTGACGGTGACGGTACTCATCCGAACGAACTCGGTTATCAGGCTATTTATGTTGAGCCGATGATACCTTGGCTGAAATCTTTATAAAATGGATAGGTGAATGATGAAGGATTTAATTATAAACGGAAGCAGACAGCTTGATATACCGCTTGATGATGTGCAAGTTGATAAACTTATGGAATATGCGCGTCTTTTGGTTGAGTGGAACGAAAAGATTAATCTTACTGCGATAACAGATGATGAGGGCATTGTAACAAAACATTTTCTTGACTCGCTGACCGCAATAAAGACTGGATATGTCAAGGGAAAAGTGATTGACGTCGGAACAGGTGCGGGTTTCCCCGGACTTGTGCTGAAAATCGCAAAGCCTGAAATTAAGCTGACTTTGCTTGACAGTCTTAACAAGCGAATTAACTTTTTAAAGGACGTTTGTGAAAAGGTTGATATAAATGATGTAGAATTTGTCCATTCGCGTGCGGAGGACGGCGGTAAAAACAGAGATTACAGAGGTAAGTTCGATACCGTTGTGTCGCGTGCGGTGGCTAATTTGACTGTGCTTTCGGAGTGGTGTATTCCGTTTTTGAAACAAGGCGGTTACTTCCTTGCTTTGAAAGGTCCGTTGGCAGAGCAGGAAGTAAAGGACGCTAAACGTGCCATAAAAATACTCGGCGGACAGATTGAGGACATTGTTGAGGCGGAAATTCCGTTCACCGAATTGAAACACAAGATAATAGTTATAAAAAAAGTAGGACAAACTCCGCTTAAATATCCGAGAAAACCGGGTATTGCAACAAAAACTCCTATCGGAACTTGTTATAATTTGGTGAAATAAAAAAATAAAATTGAATATTGTCGAATTATAATTGCAAAAAGTACTTGCAATATGGAAATATTATGCTATAATAGTAAATGTAAGGCAGATAGTATCAATACGGTACATTTCTAACAAGGTTTCCCCAAGGCCTTGTTCTACCCCCAAAATGTCTTACACCTTCCACCACCGAGGGTAAACAGCGATAATGTTGTTACATCAAGTGTAAACATCAATGCCGAACATTATCGCTGGTTACTCTTTTTAAATTCTTAATAAATTAAGAATTTAAAAAGAGTAGTGATTAAAATGTCCGTGCGAGAATTTCTTCGCGAGGCTCAGAAAACGCACATGGACAAACAAAGTGCTGATCTTCCGTCACCACGCTGATATGCAGTGTGAATTGAAGCGAGAAAGAGGTGACGAAAGGCACGTTGTTAGACTTTTAATTTCAAAATAAAATTAAGAATTTAAAAAGAGTAGTGATTTCACATTGTGTGTGGGATATATTTTTTTAACCATTCAGTGTAAAATAATGTAAAATAACGTAGGAGAAATTTCCATGATTAGTTTCCTTAGAAAATCAACGGTACAAGATAAAATGCGGATTGTATCACTTCCGCTTTATATGATAGCACCAAATCCTAATCAGCCGAGAAAATATTTTGAACCGCAAGCTATGGAGGAATTGAAAAATTCTATAATGGAATACGGTTTAATTCAGCCGGTAACGGTACGCAGGCGCAGCGGTGAATACGAGCTTGTAGCAGGTGAAAGACGTTTTCGTGCTGCACAAATGGCGGGACTTGACGAAATACCGGCGGTTATAATTGAGGCTGACAATGATAAATCGGCAATTTTGGCTTTACTTGAAAATTTACAGAGAGAGGATTTATCGTTTTTTGAGATAGCGGAAAGTTATAAAAGTCTTATTCGTGAACAGGGACTTACACAAACGGAGTTGGCTTTGAAAGTCGGAAAAAGTCAAGCATCGGTTGCAAACAAAATACGATTATTAAAACTACCTCCGCTTGTGAAAAAATTAATAAGAGATTACGACCTTACGGAACGTCACGCGAGGGCTTTGCTGTTGCTTAACAATGAAGAAAAACAGCTTGAGGCTGTCAAACTTATTTGCCGTGACAATATGAATGTTACACAAGCAGAAGAACTTGTACGCACCATGAATATTCCGAAACCGAAACCTATCAATGACCTTCGCATAACAACTGCAAAAGATGTTAAAGTATTCAAAAACACCGTAAAACGTGCGGTTGATTTGATGAAAAAAAGCGGCATAGACGCAAGAATCGAAGAAAATTCTTTTGAATGGGGAACGGAATACATAATTAAAATAAAAAAGACTGACAAAAAATAAATGTTTACATTACCTCCTTTGCGGTATATAATAAGCAAAAGGAGGTTTTTTAGTGTGGAAAAATCAATAAAACTTGTTGCATTTGATATGGACGGAACTGTTTTAGACAGTAAACTGCGTTTGCCGAAAGGTCTGTTTGAAATGATTGAGTCACATCCCAACGTGAAATTTGTTGTCGCAAGCGGCAGGCAGTATTACAGTCTTTTGAATATATTTAATCCGATTAAGGATAAATTGATTTTTATTTCTGAAAACGGCGGAATTATAATGGAAAAGGACAAGGTTATTCATATTATGCCCGTTCCTGACGCTAAGGCGTTGGAAGTGCTTGATTTGGTGAGTGAGGACAAAGGGATTTATCCTGTGCTTGGGTGCGAAAAGACATCTTATATAGAAAACCCGCCTGAATATGTTATGAACGATGTCGCACAATATAATGTGCGTTTGGAAACTGTTGATGACATAAAATCGGTGGTGGGCAAGGATAATATTTTAAATCTTGCGCTTTACTGCCACAAAAGAGCAAAGGATAATATACTTCCCAAACTCGCGGATATAAGCGGTGATTTGAAAGCTGTTTTATCGGCGGAAAGTTGGGTTGATGTTATTAATGCAAATGTAAATAAGGGCAACGCAATTAAGGTTATTCAGGATATTTACGGTATTTCGCCCGAAGAATGTGTTGCGTTCGGTGATTATATGAATGATTATGAAATGCTCCAAAATTGCGGCGAAAGTTACGCCATGGAAAATGCACACGATGAAATTAAAAAAATTGCAAAATACATCGCACCGTCAAATGATGATGAGGGTGTAATGCAGGTGTTAAAGAAAATATTGTGATGAAACTAAAAAAATCCGTCATTTGACGGATTTTTTGCGTACAAATAAAAGGTATGTATAAAATACCTTTTATTTGATTAAAGCGTTTTAATATATGTTTTTGCAAACTCCTCTAAAAGTTCGTCACGTTCTATTTTAACAATCAGACCTCTTGCACCGTTATAGCTTGTTATGTAGGTCGGGTCGCCTGAAAGGATATATCCTACTATTTGGCTGATAGGATCATAGCCTTTGATTTTCAGTGCCTCATATACTTTGGCAACTATTTCTCTGACTTCCTTTTCCTTATCAAACTCAAGGTTGATTTTCATTGTTTCGTTAAATTCCATGATATTCACCCTTTCTGCTAAAAATAGCATATCATTTATTTATAGCATAGTACAAATACAATAAAATTGCAAGTGCTTTAGCTAAAATTTTATAATAAATTAATATTTATACATTATTTAATCGAGTTCAAACAGATTCTCGACGTTATTGACAGGTCCGACTGCTGAAATACACATAGTCGAACTGTCGAGAACTCTGTCTATTATTTCCGCAACCGAATCGGCATTTACTGCGTCGATTTTTTTCAGTGCTTCTTCCTGCGTGTATATCGGTTTATTCAAAAGCAATGAGCGACCTGCACCTTGCATTCTTGCGCCTGTGCTTTCGCTTGAAAGTATATAATTGCCTTTAAGCTGTTCTTTTGCTTTTGTGATTTCTGCCGATGTCAGCTTATTGCGTTTAATCGTATTGATTTCTGTTGAAATAAGATGTGCGACTTCGCCAAGACTCTCGGGACTCATTCCGGCAGAAATATCAAATACGCCCGTATTGATATACGCACTGTGTCCCGCACTTATCGAATACACCAAACCACGCTGTTCGCGTATGTTTTGGAACAATCTTGACGACATTCCGCTGCCGAACACGTTGTTAAACACAAGCAGACTGTACACCGATTCGTCCATAACATCAATGCCTTTGAACGTTGCGACAAGCTGGACTTGTTCAATATCTTTTTCTTTTACGATATTATTTTTGCTTATATAAGGTGCGTCGGGAAGATACGGTTTTGTGTCAAGCATTTTCTTTGTACCGAAATACTTTTCAAGAAGTTCAAAAAACGTATCGTCAAAATTTCCTGATACTGATATTATAGTATTCGCACTTGTATAATGATTATTCATATAGTTTCTCATTATATCCGGCGTTATGCTGTCAAGACTTTCATATGTGCCGAGAATCGTTCTGCCCATAGGTGTGTCGCCCCACGCAGCGTATGACGAAAGGTCATACACAAGATCTTCCGGACTATCCTCATACATACGGATTTCTTCTTTTATAACCTGTCTTTCAAGTGACATATCGTCTGGCGAAAGACTCGGATTATAAAGCATATCCGAAAGAATTTCAAGTGCAATCGGAATATGCGAATCAAGTGTTTTTGTGTAAAAACAAGTATATTCACGTGAAGTAAATGCGTCAAGCTGACCGCCGACCGAATCTATTTCGTGTGCAATTTGTGCCGCCGACCGATTTTTCGTTCCCTTAAAAAGCATATGCTCGATAAAATGAGAAATTCCGTTTACTTCTTTATTTTCATATCGTGAGCCGTTGCCTACCCATACTCCGATTGAGATTGACTTTAGGTAATCAATCTTTTCGGCAACTACTTTTATACCGTTTGAAAGTGTTTTATATTGATACAATATTATACTCCTTTATCATATATATTATTAGACGTAAATTTATACTGATTTGTTCCAAATTCGACTAAAATTTTCGCTTTATCTCGCGTACCAAGCCGAATACACGAATACGTGTAACATCTTCGTTTTCAAAACGTCTGACAGGGTACATTGGGTTTATGGAGTGAAGTTCGATAAAATCAGGCCCGTATACGATTTTCTTTACAACGCCGTCCTCTTCGTCTATCATAACAACCGCATAACTGCCACTGTCAACCGACGACTGACATCTGACAAGCACAAGGTCGCCCTCCATAAAAAGCGGATACATACTGTCACCGACAACACGGAGAAAAACGAACGGTTCGTCACCGCGAACGTCATTTTTATTGACAGGTTCGTAATCTGTGATATTAGTTTCGGCAAAGCAGCTCAGACCTGCCGCAACTCTGCCGATTATCGGAATATTTACATAGTTTAACGTATCGGCTACTTCAACATTATTCGGCATATCCTCCCAACCGAGAAGATATTCGGGGGAAGTATCAAGACATTGTGCAAGCTTTATAAGCGAGTCGCGTTTTATGTTTTTTACTGTCCCTTTTTCGTATTTTTGGATTGCCGCTTTTTGCACACCGATTTTTGCTCCAAGCTCCTCCTGGGTTAAATTATGCTCTTTTCTGAGCATTTTAATTCTTTCGCCCGTAGTCATTTTAATCACCAAAATCTTTCTAATCATATTTCGTAACTGATTATATAGTATCATATTTTGAAACTTTTTGCAAGCATTGTACATAAAAGTATCTAAAAAGTAAACAAAATGTTGTTAAAAGTATCCTAAAAAGAAATTTATACTTGACAAAAGTATCTTGATGAGATATAATAACAGTGTCTTAAAGAGATAGCCAAGTGATTGGCATATATTTTTTAACAATAAAGTATCTTGAAAAGATAGAAAGGAGTGCTTATGATTTATTCAAATGATGACCCAATGGCAATTTTGGCAATGGAAATTGCAAGGACGGATAATTACGGTGAGTATGACTCATATGACGGGGGAACGGTATGTCCCGTATGTGGTGCTTTTGAGCCGGAACATTACTATATCAATGATGATGAAGAATGTGTCGGCTGCAGTGAATGTGTCAGAAAGTCGGACGTTATGTATTGATGAAAAATCAATATTAAATGAAAAAGAGGGTGATTAAATTGGGCATTGCAAATGAAGGGGAAATTCTTGAATTTCTAACGTACATAATGCGTCGCGAAGATGAGGAAATTCGTATGGCGGATTCATTTAAAGCGGCGGAGCTTTTGGGTAAGCATTACGGAATGTTCGGAGGCAAGAGTGAAAGCGGAGGCGGTGATGTTATAATCGTCGATAATATCGAAAAAGCCGAACAAATCAAGGAGCGGAAAAATGCAGTGCAGTCTTGACAGGCTGATTGCACCGTCTTTCTACAAGGTGCATAACTCTATTGAAGATTATACGCATTTTTGGCTTTGCGGCGGTCGTGGGTCGACTAAATCAAGTTTTGTGAGCGTTGAAATTATACTCGGTATTATGAAAAATGCCGATACAAATGCGGTTGTACTGCGTAAGGTTGGTGCTTACTTAAAAGACAGCGTATTCTCTCAGCTTGAATGGGCGATTGAAAAGCTCGGCGTATCGGATATGTGGGATATAAAGGCGAGTGTGCCGGAAATGGTCTACAAAAAAACAGGTCAGAAAATACTGTTTCGCGGTGCGGACAAGGTGCAGAAATTGAAATCCACAAAGGTTACGCACGGATATATTCGATATATTTGGTATGAGGAGTTAGACGAGTTTTGCGGTATGAAAGAAATCCGCTCGATAAATCAGTCGATGATGCGTGGCGGTGAAAAATTTACCGTGTTTTATTCGTACAATCCTCCGCAAAACCGACGCAGTTGGGTAAACCGTGAGGCACTCAAAAAGCGTGACGATATGCTTGTGCATAAGAGTACGTATCTTGATGTACCGAAAAACTGGTTGGGAGAACAATTTTTTTTAGAAGCGAAGTATCTTAAAAAGCTACATATTAATCAGTATAATCACGAATATCTCGGCGAAGTGACGGGAACAGGCGGTGAAATTTTTGATAATCTTGAAGTTGTAAAGCTTAGCGATGAGGAAGTAAAAAGTTTTGACAACATTAAATGCGGTGTCGATTTCGGTTTCGCGGCAGATCCGTTTGTGTATGTGGTGTGTTTTTATCACAACAATAAGTTGTTTATCTTTGACGAAATTTACGCGAAAGGAATGACAAATCACAATGCGGCTGAAAAGATTTTTGAAAAAGGGTTTGCTAATAAATTGATTGTATGCGACAGTGCTGAGCCGAAAAGTATCAATGATTTGCGAATGTTCGGTTTGCGTGTCCGCGGTGCAAGGAAAGGTCCGGACAGTATCGAGTACGGTATCAGATTTTTGCAGAGTCTTGAAAGAATCGTGATTGATCCCGAAAGGTGTCCGAATGTCGCAAGAGAATTTTCGGAATATGAGCTTGAACGCGATACGGACGGTGAATTTAAGTCGGTTTATCCCGACAAGAACAATCACACCATTGATGCGGTACGTTATGCACTTGAGGACGAAATCACAAAGAAAAAAGCGATGGTAATTAAAAGGAGTGAACTTGATTTATGATAATTGACGAGGATATTTTAAAGGACGGTATAGACGAGGTGTTGCTTGCTAAGCTGATTGATAAACATTCGCTTGAACAGGAGCGATACGAAAAGCTTTACAATTATTATATCGGCAAACACGCAATTTGTGAACGCAGACGTTCAAGCGACAATATCGCAAACAACAAAATTGTGTGCAATCACGCGAAGTATATCGTGGATATTGCAAAAAGCTATCTTGTAGGCAATCCTGTGGCGTACAGCTGTTCGGACGGATACGATATTGAGGCGGTTAAAAATTGCTTTGCCGTTCAGGATATGCCGAGTTTGGACGCGGAATTTGAAAAGACAATGAGCATTTTCGGTAAAGCTTATGAATTGGTTTATGCGGACGAGCAATCACAGCCGAAAAGTGTATGCTTGCCGCCGAGCAACACGTTTATTGTATACGGTGCGGGCGTTGGCGAAATTCCGCTGTACGGCATACATTATTACAAAAAGCGTGACATTGACGGCGCGGTTACGGGTGTTTGCTGTATTGTGTGTGACAGGGATATGATTTATACATATGAAAACACTGCGGACAGTTTTTTGCATATGACTATGACAAATTCTCAGCACCACTATTTCGGTAAAATGCCTATGGTGGAGTATCGCAACAATGAAGAAAAGCAAGGTGATTTTGAACAGATGATTCCGCTGATTGACGCTTACAATATTTTGGAGTCGGACAGAGTTAACGACAAGGAACAGTTTGTTGACGCATTTTTATTCCTTACCGGTATCGACCTTGACAGTGAGCAGGCGAAGAAACTTAGGGAAGAACGCATTTTGATGGGATATGAGGGTGCGGCGGCTCAATATCTTTCAAAGGTTATGTCCGAAAGCGATATTGAAGTGTTAAAGGACAGTCTGAAAAGCGATATTCACAGATTTTCAATGATTCCCGATTTATCAGACCAGACGTTCGGTACAAATTTATCGGGTGTCGCGATTAAGTATAAGCTTATGGGCTTTGAACAGCACGTCAGAAACAAGGAGCGATACTTTACGAAAGCTTTAAAACAGAGATTTGAATTGTATGTTAATTTTCTGTCGTTAAAAGGTGCTATGGAGTATGTGCCGATACATCGCATTGATGTTGTGTTTACGAGAAATTTGCCTGTTAATGAGTTGGAGATTTCACAGATGGTAAACAACTTAGTCGGTATTGCGTCAAGCGAAACTCTTTTATCACAGCTTTCATTTGTGGGCGATCCGAAGGAAGAGGCACAGCTTGCCGCAAAAGAAAAAATGCTTGGCGAAAAATTAAAATATGTACAGGAATAATTCAAGAATAAAAAACATAGTGATTTATTTTAATGTAAAGAAAGGAAAAAAGTATGGACGAAAAGAAGAAACAGGGGACACTAAACGGTGACACGAAAAACGAAAACAGGGGACACAAAAACGATGAGCTGAAAAATCTCATTGTAGGCTATGTTGCGGAGGCGATTAAAAACGAAAAAGCAACTTGGGAAAAAGATTTTTCAGACAGAATCGTATCGGAAAGAGAGGACGCCGTGAAGATGGCTACAATGTCGGCAGAGGACAGAGCAAAGGCTGAAATGGACAAAAGACAAAAGGATTTTGAAAATGAAAGACAGCAGTATGTATCTGAAAGAGCCGAATTTGAGGCGGCAAAGGAATTGGCGGCTCAAAATCTGCCTGTGAATTTCGCAAGAATGGTCGCAGATGCAGACAAGGACATTATGGCGGAAAATATCGAGCGATTTAAAGCAGAATATATGAAAGCAATCGAAAGCGGTTTATCCGAAAGATTAAAGGGTGTTCCGCCGAGAATTTCAAGAGAAAAAGAAAATTTAACAGATCCGTTTTTAAGCGGTTTGGGAATGTAATAAATAATGTGATTATGAAAGGATGAATACAATGGCTATAAATTATGCAAGTAAGTATGCTCAAAAAATTGATGAAAAATTCGCAAGGGAGTCTATGACTTCGGCGGCGGTAAACAATGATTACGACTTTGTCGGTGTTAAGACGGTAAACGTATATTCAGTGCCCACCGCAGAGATGAACGACTATTCGGTATCAGGCACAAGCAGATACGGTACACCGCAGGAAATCGAAAACACTGTACAGGAAATGACTATGACGCGTGACAGAAGTTTCACGTTTACTATTGACAGGGGGACATATAACGATACTCAAATGTCAAATGCGGCAGGTGCGGCACTTCAAAGACAAATCAGAGAAGTGGTTGTGCCTGAAATCGACAAGTACCGTTTTGGAAAAATTTGCGAAGGGGCAAAAACTACCGTTACAGGTAAGGTGACAAAGGCAAATGCGTATGACGCATTTTTGACTGGTGCAACAACTCTTATTGAAAATAATGTTCCGCTTGTCGGAAGTTGTGCATTTGTATCAAGTGATTTTTACAAGAACATCAAGGAGGATTCGAGCTTTATCAGAAACGGCGATATGTCGCAGGAAATTTTGATTAAAGGTCAAGTCGGAACGATTGACGGTATTCCGCTTATCGTTGTGCCGAAGTCTTACTTCCCTGAAAATGTAGAATTTATTATCACAAATCAAGCCGCAACGACTTCTCCGGTTAAATTGTCGGAATACAAAATCCACGATAATCCGCCGGGAATCAACGGCTGGCTGGTTGAAGGCAGAGTGTATTATGACGCATTTGTGCTTGAAAATAAAAAGAGTGCGATTTATGTGTTTAAAACTGCCGAATAAGAATAGGTCAGAAAGGCTGTGTTGAAAATGGGGGACACTAAAAATGAAATTCTTGACGCGGTGAAATTACTGCTCGGAATTAAAGACAATGACAAGGACGATGTTCTTATGCTTTTGATTGAGGATACTGTTAATTCTGTGCTGGCATACTGTCGTATTGATGTTCTGCCAAGACAGATTGTAAGCTTTATTCCGACGCTTACGGTCAAGAGATATGCGGCAAATCAAAACGGCGGTGTTAAGTCGGTTACGGAGGGTGAGAGGAAGGTCGAATACTCTGACGACAACTATGATTATTTGAAAGAATATGCAATACGTCTAAAGCCGTTTGTCAGCAGAAAAGTTAAAGTGCCGTCGGAGGTGATTACCGATGATAAATCCGTTTGAACGATTTTATGACACCGAAATCGAGGTGTACGAAGTCGGTGAAAATACATATGAAAAAAAGGGTGAAAAAACACTTTTGGGGAGTGTTGTGTGTGATATTCAGCCATATGAAAATGAACTCGAAAACCGTATATACGGTTTGACCGAAAATAAAAAATATAAAGTGTTCTGTGACAAAACAGACCTTATAAAAATAGGCAGATATGCTAAATTCGGTGACGAATTTTTTGAGATTATAAAGGCTGAATGTTGGAATTTCGGTATGACGGCGATGATGCGGAGTGAGAAAAATGCAGATTGATATTAATTATGATAACGGACTTTCGGATATTGCAAATAATATAGAAAATAATTTTGCGGATATAATCGGTCAGGGTGCTCAAACGGTATGTGAAAGTGCAAAAAGTCTTTGCCCTGTCGATACGGGACTGCTGCAATCGTCAATTAATGTACAGCCCGCCGGAAATACGGCGGTTATATCGGCTGATACGGAATATGCGGTATTTGTTGAATTCGGTACGTCGAAAATGGCGGCACAGCCGTATCTTGTGCCGGCACTTTTATCAAACACGCAAGCAATATTGTCTGCAATCGCAGAGGCGATAAAGGGGTGATTATATGATTGATATTAATGCGGAGGCTGAAAAGTCACTCAGTGATGTTAAATGCAAGGCAGTATTTCAATATCCGAAAAATTTTAATAATCTGCCGATTATAAGTTATTATACGGTGACGGAGTGCGGCGGATTTTATGCCGACAATGACGAGAGTATTCAAGACGGGCATATTCAAATTGACATATGGGCGGAAATTCCGAAAGAATGCAGTGATTTGGCGGCAGAGGTCAATGAAGTAATGACAAAGGACAGTTGGGTGAGGGAGATGTCTATGGACGTTCCCGAAAATGATAAAAAAATATATCATAAGACAATGAGATTTCAGAAGTATTTTACGTTATAAAAATATATCTCTTTAAGACAAAATATGAAAAAATGGAGGAAAAATTATGAACAAGAAACCTTTACCTACAATAGGTGTGGACAAGTATACTTTTTTTAAAGTGAATGAGGACAGCGTTAGCGGAACGGAATACGGAGAAGCGTATAATTTGAAAGGAACGGTTGAAATTGCACCGACCGACAGCGGCGGCAGTGATGTTTTTGATGCGGACAACGGTGCGTATGAGGCGTCAAGCTATATCGAAAAATTGGGACACGATATAACAAATGCCGATATTCCGCCGGAGGTTGACGCAATGTGGCGTGGATTGACACGCAAAAACGGTGTGGTTGAAGTCGGAAACGATGTTAAAACAGTATATTTCGGTGTGGCATGGAGAATTTTGAAGTCCGACGGCTCGTACCGTTATGTAAGATACTACAAGGGTTCATACAGTTTTGCATCGAATGTTGGGGGAAAGACAAAGCCGTCAAGCGGAAGTATCGACAAGCAAACCGCTAAGGCAACATACACGGCGGTACAACGTGATTTTGACAACAATTATTATGCGTATTTTGATGAAAGCGATTTGCCGTCAAATATCACAAGAGATGAATTTGAAAACAAGTGGTTTACGGATATGAATTACTATCCGCAGACGGTATAAGGAGAAATTTATGCAACATACATTAACATTTGTAAAAGATAAGGTTAAATACGTTTCAAAGCCGTTTGACTTTGAGGCGATGTGCATTATTAATGACGCACATAATGATGAAAATAAGAAAGGTCCGCTCAGCATTTGCAGAGATGCACTTGACTATATGTTTGAGGGTACGGACGCAACTCAGGATATTATCGATTCCGTTGACGTGAACGAACGTGCAAAGATGTGTCTTGCGCTTTGGGGTTTTTACGTTGACGCTCTTTCTTCAAAAAACGAGTAACGTCAGGCGGCAGCGGGGTGCTTAGGGACATCTATACGATGTTCCTAACGTACCACCACATACTGCCTGACGAAGTTGGCAGACAAAATCCGTGGGTACTGTTTAAAATGCTTGACGGATTGAATGAAGATACAGAGGATTACGATAACGAACATTTGAGAATGTTTTACGGAGAGGAGGTATAGTTATGGCAGAGGCGGCTAATTTATCGGTCAGCATAACGGGTGACGCGTCGGGACTTATAAATGCTTTGGCAACGGCACAAAATGCACTTGCTACACTTAATTCATCGGCAGGTAAAATAATGAGTGAATTTGACGGCAAAAACGCAAAAATTAATATTACCGCAGTTGACAATACCGCAAGCGGTGTGAGTTCGGCAAGAGCAAGTATAAACAGTTTGAAGGACAGAACAGTCAATGTTACTGTTAAGTACAATGTGCAGGGAATGCCGAAACTGGCAGACGGAACACAATATGCAAAAAGCGGTTTGGCGGTTGTAAATGATGAAAGGGGCGTCAGTGATCCGCGTGAGCTTATCGAGCATAACGGGCGACTTATGATGTTTAGCGGGCGTGATGTGGTTGTTCCGCTGTCGCAAGGTGACAAGGTTTATACGGCTGACGAAACAAAGGCGATAATGAACGGTATGGGTATTCCGCATTATGCGTCCGGCAAAAACAATGAAATGTTTGAAATTAAAAAGGCTGATTTAAACCATTACAAAAAAACAAACGATGTATCTCCGACAGAGGAATTAAGGCTTTGGAATGAATTGATGGAGCAATTCAGTTATGACAGCGAGGTTGTGAAAGAAATTCAAGAGGAGATTTTCGAGTCGCAGAAGAAAATCTGGAAAGAAGAAAAAAAGGCGAGTGAAACCGCACTTTCAGACTACAAAAAACATTCCGACGCTTGGATTAAATATCAGGTGCAAGTGAATGATATGGGCGTTGACGAGCAGATTGAATCGTACAAAAGACAGCTTTACAACTATAATGCTATGGTGTCGGAAATGGTTACGTCAACCGCATATTCGGCAGAGGAAATTAAAGAAATTTGGGAGGATTTCTATGAGTACAAAGCCGATGTCGATTTGAAAATCGGCAAGCTTGAGAATGAAAAGAATTATGCCGTTTATGAAAAGTGGAAAAGTGACGCGAAGAATTGGAAAAATATCCGCGATACATATGATGATTGGGACGAAACAGGCGACAGTCATATTCAGTTTTACGAACGCAGTATCGAACGTATTCAGAAAATGTATGACGGCGGCTTTGTAGGTTGGCAGGAATACAGTGACGATACTATGTATGCGGTTTTGAATTTGTATAATGCAAAAATCGAGGCAACGGACACACTTCTTGATAAGCAAAAGGAATACATAAATAATCTGAAAGAACAGTTTTCAAGTGAAGAAAAGGCACTTGGCACGAAGTGGGAGGTTGAGGACAGGAACGAGTCGAAGTCCGAAATATCGCACAAATTGAGCATATATAAAAATGCGGTTACTCAAAAAGGTATGGATACATACAAATCTTTGCAGGAGCAGATGAAAAAGATAAAACGTGAAGAGGAAATGTACAAATTACAAAAAACACATACCGCAACTTTAACGAGTCTTGAAAACAGTTATGATACCGTTGAGGCAAATAAGAAATATCTTCTTGCAACTATCGAAAAAAACGGAATGAATATAGAAAAAATCGTGAAAAGCGTGAATTTTGACGTAAAAAATATGCAAAGTGTGATTACATCGTTGTTCAATCAGACTATAAGTGCAATAAAGTCGATTAAGGTATCGTCAAATTCTTATTCTGACAACAGAAATATCAGCATAAGAGGAGACAGCCGTGATATTTTGAACGCACTTCAAAACAGAGTCGGACTGGCTGTATCATACGGTAATTACAATTAAAGGGGGATTATATGAGGAATGGTTTTATATTTAAAGACCGTCATTCTTCCGATTTCGATGTGACGGTGAGGACTAAATCAAGACCGATATTGCCGAGCGTAAAAGAGAATATTGTCGATTTGCCGTACCGTGACGGCGGATATGATTTTTCAAAAGCTAATCCTTTCGGACGTGAGTTTTATAATGACAGGATATTCACGGTTACGTTTAACATATATGCCGATAATCTTGCGGAAATGCAGAGGAAGCTGTCTTTGCTTTCTCTGTGGCTTTGCGGTGAGGGTGAGCTGATTTTTGATGATATGCCATTTTCAAAATGGCGGGGGAAAGTGTCGGACGAGGTTATATATATGCCTGAACACAGCGGTCGTAAGGCGGTTATGGAGGTGTCGTTCAGGGCAGAACCGTTTTGTAAATGTATTTTTGATACGGAAGGCCCGGCTTTGGAAATGCCTTTTATGTTAGGTGCAAATATACCTATTGATATTTCGTGTTTGTTTAAATTTAATATTTCCGGCAGCGGTGATATAAGTGTATACAATTTCGGTGACAGACCTGTAAGACCGATTGTAAAGCTTGGAGCGAGTGCAAGAAATGTAACGCTGTCTATGAACGGCAAATCGCTTGCGTTTATGTCAAACGGTCAGACAACTATTGATTTTGAAAAACAAAATGTCAAAAATACAAGCGAAAATATATTGGTGTCGGGTGAGTTTTTTGAATTACCGTCGGGAAGAAACAAACTTCATATTGTAAATTCAAACAGTCAAAATATGACGGTCGAAATTTCATATACGCCGTATTTTATGTATGGTGAACATTTTGACGACTTGGAATGGGGTGACGGAAATGCTTAGAATATTACCGTATAACAGTGTTATGTTTGACAAGGGTATTGTAATCGGTGACGCATATGATGTGCGTGTTACGTATGAAATAAACGGTGAACGCAGGCTTGATTTTTCGCACCCGATAAATGAGAAGTCGGAAATTATAAGTGAAAATAAAATCGTTGTATGCGAGGGTCAGGCATACAGAATTATAAAGGTGTCAAAAACAATCGGTGAAAAGAATTTTATTGCGGCGGAATGCAGTCACGTCTATAATGCGGACGCGTCGAATATACATATTCAAAATATTCCCGATTTAATCGGAAAAACTCCGTCTTATGTTTTGGGGCAGATATTTAAAAATACGAAGTTTTCGATTATGACGGACAGTGAATTGACAAAAGTCGGATTGAAACGAGTTGATTACAGCGGTTTTAAAGTTGATTTCTTTTCTATGGATAAGACCAATCCGTATGAGGCGGTTAAGGCTCTTATCGAAAACTGCGGTAAGGGCGAGATTTATGCCGACAATTACAAGATTGCCCTTGTGGAGCGTATAGGCGGTGAAAGCTGTTTAAGGCTTGACCTTTCAAAGAATATGAAAGATATTTCGATAGAAAGGGATATAACCGATATGGTGACGAAGTTGTACCCTTACGGAAAAGATGACGCACATATCGGAAGTGTGAACAGCGGAAAGCAGTATATTATAAGTGAAAACGCGGATATTTACGGTGTTCGTGAGGGGTATCGTGATTATACCGATTATATTGAACCGAGTAAAATATTAAGACGCGCACGGTGGGAGTTTGACAGTGAAAATGAGGAAAGAATTGACGTGCCTTGTGTTAATATAACAGGCGGATATGCCGATATTTCAAAGCTGGCGGATTATGCGGACGAGAAAATTAATATCGGTGATACGGTGACTGTAATCGACTGCGGAAACGAGATTAGAGAACGCGTCATAAGGCTTGAATATTATCCTTATCAAAGTGACGATACCGTTATATCTGTCGGCAGGGTAAAAAAGGATTTGTTTTTCTATCTTGAACAAATAGGAACTCTTGCAAAACGTTACAAAAAAGTATCGACAACAGGCGGTAAAGTCAAGGCAAAATCGGTAAGCGGTGTTATTTCACAGTCCGGAATGAAAATAAACGGTGAAAACGGTACGGTTTCGCTGTTATCTGATATTATTGAGGTGTCAACGGACGGTGACGTAAAAACGCAGATTGGAAATGTGAACGGTCAGTTTGTGTTTAATATTACGGACAACAACGGCAATTCGGCTGTGAATATTACGGACAAGGGCAATATGAATTTTAAGGGCGATTTTGAAACGGAAAAATTGAGCGTGGGGGATAATGTTATTACACAGGACAGTAACGGTATGTTGTGTATTAACGGTAAAAGGATATTGGTGGAAGGAGAATAAGAATGAAATTAGATTTTAATTTTGACGGAAAAACTTTGCTGAAAAAATGGTGGCAACAGGTGAAATCGAATTTTCAGACGGTGCAGGATGAATATAATACGTTAGAGGATAATTTGAGTGAAGAAATAAATCAACGTGTGAATTTAGGTAATGATTTAACTGATAAAATAACAAAGGAAACGTCGGACAGAAAGAGGGCAGACCGTTCTCTTGAGGGCAAAATTTCAACCGAAACATCGGACAGAAAGAAAGCGGACAATTCGCTTGAAATCAAAATTTCAGACGAGGTAAATTCGCGTCAAGAGGCAGATGATGAATTGAGCGGTCGTATTGAATATGAAAAAATGGAGCGCCAGTCAGATAATGAAGAAAACAAGTCAAGATTTTTTGAAAAAGCAGACAAAACCGAGTTGTACGGAAGAGAAAAGAATATTACGCATAAGATAACACACAGTCTGAAAAAGTCTGATTTTATTATAAACATAAATGCAGGAAACGGAAACGGTACAGTAACGATAAACAGCTTACCTGTGCAGACTAAAATTTTTAGGGACGGACGTGCATATATACAAACAGCACCGATTTCTGCCTCGTTTTCGGCGGAAAAAGGTGAAGAAGGAGAAAAGTGGATTAATTTGTTATATGACTGCGATAACGGTACATTGGGATTGGAGGTTACGGAACAGCCTGAATCGGGTAATGTTGCAAAGATGAATGTAACATATATGAAAGCGGAAGTTGCCGAAATATATGCGGGTATAATCAGATTTGAAGGATTGAACACACTTGACGCTCTCAAAACGAATAACAGAGATTCGTTTGTTGGGGCGATAAATGAACTTGTAAGCGGAAAAGTCGGTGCGAATGATATTGTAAATGATAAAGATGCAAGTTATCGTGTGACGGATTTGCTGAAGTGGGTTGCCGAAGGCTTAGAAAAAAGTAATTCGGTTAATTATCCGGGGCTTGACTATATAATCAGCGATGTTTATGAAATGTATAATGCACTTTGCAGTTATGGTTTCCAAGAGCCGATCGAGGTTGTAAAAACGGTGGCGGAGTTAAAAAATCAAGCTGAAAATAAATAAAACGGAGGAGTAATTTATGGATAAGATTTTTAATTGGACAAGTACGGTTATCGGAATTGTGGGCGGATATTTCGCCGCAATTTTCGGTCAATGGGACAGTATTTTGTGGGCACTGTTGGTGATAATGTTGCTTGACTATTTAACGGGTGTTATTAAAGCAATCTATACAAAAACAATGTCGAGTGAGATTGGGTTTAAAGGATTACTTAAAAAGATTACTATATTAATTATAGTAGCACTTTCAAATGTTCTGCAACAGATTACAGGTGACAATGTTGCAATTCGGGAAATAGTTATTATGTTTTACGTAGCGAATGAGGGTATAAGTGTGTTGGAAAATGTGGCGGTGATTTACCCGCGAATGCCGAAAGCAATAAAAGATATATTGCTCCAAATTCGTGACAGTAACAGTGCGGACAGTGAGTGAATATAATATATGGGGAGTGAGATATATGATAGTAGGAATAAATTGCGGACACACTGTCAGCGGTACAGTCGGCAGCGGTGCGGTCGGATTCCTTAACGAAAGCAACGAAACGCGCCGAGTCGGTTATAAAGTAATGGAGTATCTCAGGGCAAAAGGTGTTACGGTGGTTGATTGCACTGATGATTATTCTTCTACGGTAAGCGGAAATTTGAAAAAGATTGTGGATAAAGCAAATGCACAGCCGCTTGATTTGTTCGTTTCGATACACTTTAACAGCGGCGGCGGCAGAGGAACTGAGGTTTATACTTATAACGGAGAAGTTTTTAAACAAGCGGAGCTGGTATGTGAAAATATGGCGGAGCTTGGGTTTATAAACAGAGGTATAAAAAACGGCTCAAATTTGTATGTCATTCGCAGAAGTAATGCAAGATCGATGCTTATAGAAGTGTGCTTTGTCGACACCGAATCGGACGCGGATTTATATAATAAAGTCGGCGCAGACAGAATTGCCGAGGCAATAAGTGATGCGATAGTCGGCGAAAAAATGGAGGAGGAACTTACAATGTCGCAATATGAAGAATTAAAACAAATGATTTCGGAACAGACTGCAAGAGTTGATGTTTTGCAGAATGAGGTTTACAAAATCGAAAATCCTATGATTTATAATTATATTGATGATAATATGCCCGACTGGGCAAAAGAGGCTGTTCGGTGGTGCGTGGATAACGGTATAATTGTCGGCACCGGCAGCGGATTGGGGCTTGATGATACAAAACTTTGGACCTGCGTAGTGATGTATCGTTTGTCAAAAACATTGAAATAATAAATACAGCTGCCGATAAATTTGTCGGCAGCTAAAAAAATAAACAAATCTTTATAAAAATCACTAAAATATCTTGACATATCTATGTAAAATAAGGTATAATAGATATTGTTGTACAAACAGTGTATAACTGAGTCCATCAAGTCCGTTTTTAGAATTGACTTGCCGGAGGGAGGGGAAACAATGTCTGAAGTAAGAGTAAAAGATAATGAATCATTAGATAGCGCACTTCGCAGATTCAAGCGTCAATGTGCTAAGTCAGGTGTCATGTCTGAAATCAGAAAGCGTGAGCACTATGAAAAGCCAAGCGTAAAGCGTAAAAAGAAATCAGAAGCTGCAAGAAAAAGAAAGTTCTAATTTTTAATTAGCAACATAAGGAGATGACGATAATGTCTTTAAAGGAAAAATTAGCAGAAGATCTAAAATCGTCAATGAAAAACAAAGACACTGTACGCAAAAATACAGTACAACTTGTCCGTACTGCAATATTGCAGGTTGAAAAGGACAACAAAGTAACTCTTGATGACGAGGATATTTTGGAGGTAATTGCAAAGCAATTAAAGCAACGCAAGGACTCTCTTCCTGAATATGAAAAGAGTGGCAGAGAGGATTTAATCTCTCAGTTAAAACAGGAAATGGAATGCTTGATGGAATATCTTCCTAAACAGCTTACAGAGGACGAGCTACGTCCTATTGTAGAAGAAGGCGTTAAAGCAGTAGGCGCAACCTCCATGAAAGACATGGGTAAGGTTATGGAATACGTTATGCCGAAAGTTAAGGGAAGAGCAGACGGAAAAGCAGTCAGCACGATTGCTAAAAGTTTGTTTAACTAAAAATATTACAGAGAGAGCTTCGGCTCTCTCTTATATTTCATTTTCGCTGGTGTAGCTCAGTTGGCAGAGCAACTGATTCGTAATCAGTAGGTCGGGGGTTCGACTCCCCCCATTAGCTCCAATCGGAACAGGTTATGCTTGTTTCGATTTTTTTGTGCAAACAAATCAAAAAGCACGACTGTATCAGACGTGCTTTTTGTCTTTAAAGATTTTCTTTAAAATAATTTTCAAGAACATTTGCGGCTTCAGTTTCGTCGTTACCTTCAACTTTGACTGTAACGAAATCACCTTTACTGATGCCAAGACAAGTTATTGTAAAAAGTCTTTTTAAGTTTTCAATTCTCTGGTTATATTCAATGCTAATGTTCGACGTAAAATTTTGTGCTTTTTGTACGAGTTTGCCGGCACATCTGGCGTGAAGTCCGTGTTCACCTTGAATTGTATAAGAAAATTGTTTCATGGTAAAAACCTCCTATCCTTCGGAAATATCAATATGATTATTTCCAGATACGTTATTTCTATACCCTTCGGTATAAAAATAAATGCACAACTTTGTACATTGGCTACATTATATCACAGTCGATTGATTTGTCAACAAAATGAATAATAATACCATTAAATAGATAAAAAATCCGATTAATACGAAATGTTTTTTATGAAAAGTGAAAGAAAAAATAACCATTAAATGTATTAATGGTTATATGTTTACAGGATATAATATAACAAAACATCAAAAATTTGTATATTTTGAGGATATATCCTTAATATATGTTAAATATTTTTCGACTTCAGACTGCGGAGAAAGGATTTTTACACCTGTTCCGAGCCCTGCAAGCCAACCGTAAAACTGTGAACTGATGTTTACATTTAATTTGGCAACGAACGTATTTTCGGTATTTGAGTTTAAAATAATATCCTTGCCGAACCTATCCATAACAACACCGATAAGGTTATTGTCAAATTCAATTTCGAGTGTATTTTCGTCACCTGCAAACATACCGAATGTTCTTTTTGAATAGTTTCCTATATCGAATTTGCTGAATTGGTCACCGCCGTCACGTTTTTCGGCGGTTATTGTTATGTTAAGCATTTTGTCTACGCGGTAATGGCGTATTTCTTTGCTATCATCATCAAAACCAATCAGATAGTAATTTTCATCGTCCCATATCAAAATATACGGACTTACGGTGTAATTTGCACCGTCCTTTTTCGGTTCAAGCTTTTTGGCAAGCGTCCATGAACAATATTTGAAAGTGATTTTAACATCTGAAGATATTGCGGAATGAAGTTTATCTATATTATAGTAGATACTCTCATTCATCGTCTTAATTCTGTTTGAAACAACGACTTGTCTTTGAAGCGTTTGAGCCTCATGACGGCTGGCAAGCTGTTCGATTTTGTGAATTAACTGATTTGATTTCTTTTCTGTAATGAATTTTGAAGATTGAACTGCGTCAACCAATAACTTCAATTCTGCAATTTCAAAATCTCTTGACGCGAGATAATATCCTTTCGGCTCACTTCTTCTGCTCAAAATATCGCAACCGAATAATTTAAGCCGTTCAATGTCATCATAAATGCTCTTGCGTTCGGCACTTATACCTTGCTTGGCAAGTGCCGAAATAATATCATTTGCGGACATTGCGTGATTTTCGTCTGTATTTTCCTTTAACATCTGCATTATGTACAGTAATTTCAGCTTTTGATTAAATGATTTCCCCATTGCAATCCCCCCAAGTGTAATATAATTTAATGATACCACAAGTTAATGAGTCTGTCGACAAAATGTCGACAGCTCCAAAAATCACATCTTGTGATGTAATTTTTGAGTGTTTTTAGAGAAAAAATCATAAAGTTCCTCCAAAGTCGAAACTTTAGATTTTAAGCCATTTCTGTCGCACAGGTCGCCAGAAATGATTATAAATTGAGGTTGCACCTCAAACACCCAAGAACAAAGTAGACAAAACCATAACGGTTTTGTCTACAATCTGAAATGCCTTTCTCAAAGAGAAAGGCATTTTGGTTTATAGTCCAAGTTGTTTTTTGCAATCTTCAAGAACTTTTTCGATAGTCTTTTCGGCTGTTTCAAAGCTTTCTGCGAATGTGCCGAGATACAACTTGATTTTCGGCTCTGTTCCCGACGGTCTTACGATAAAGTAAGTCTTTTCGTCTGAAAGGTTGTACTTCAATACGTTTGACTTCGGCAAACCTTTAAGAGGTGAAACATTGCCCTTTGTATCTTTAATTGTTTGTGACTGATAGTCGGTGTAAAGTACAACGTCCATACCTGCAACTTTTGTCGGCGGTGTTTGACGTAGGTCTGTAAGTAACTGTGACATCTTTTCCATACCGTCTTTACCCGGCATTACAAATGAAACTGTCTTTTCTGAATAATATCCGTACTTCTTGTATATATCCATAAGTGCTTCGTAAAGTGACTTACCCTTTGTTTTGTAGTAAGCAGCCATTTCTGCGATAAGCATTGTCGCAACAACGCCGTCTTTGTCGCGTGCGTGAGTACCTACAAGATAACCGTAGCTTTCTTCAAAGCCGATAAGATATGTATGGTCGCCTGTCTTTGCGAACTCTGTCATTTTTTCGCCTATGTACTTAAAGCCTGTAAGCACGTTCATAATTTCGATACCGTATGAATGAGCGATTGCGGCGGCAAGCTCTGTTGTAACGATTGTCTTGATAACAACGCCGTTTTCAGGCAGAGTGCCTTTGGCTTTCTTTGATGAAAGTATGTACTCAACAAGCAAAGCACCTGTTTGGTTGCCTGTAAGTGTTCTGTATATGCCGTCGGCGTCACGAACAACTATACCGACTCTGTCACAGTCGGGGTCTGTACCGATGATAACGTCAACGTCATTTTCCTTTGCCATTTTTATAGCGATTTCAAAACCTTCCTTGTCCTCCGGATTAGGTGACTTAACAGTCGGGAAATTACCGTCCTCTGTATCCTGTTCCTTAACGACAAGCACATTTTTAAAGCCCATACGGTTAAGTATTGCTTTGATAGGTCTTGAGCCTGTGCCGTGGAAAGGTGTGTAGATAAGCTTGAATGTATCTGCAACTTCTGCTACTGCCTCGGGATTTTGTTGTTGTGTTTGAACAACATCAAGGAATTTTTCGTCAAGGTCACTGCTTACGATTTCAAGCAAGCCTTTTTCTTTTGCTTCGTCAAGCGAAATAAACTTAACATCGTCAAATATATCGTAGCTGTCGATTGCGGCAACAACAACATCAGCCGCGTCCGGAGGGAGTTGTCCGCCGTCAGGACCGTATACCTTGTAACCGTTGTATTCTTTAGGGTTGTGGCTGGCGGTAATCATAACGCCGGCACTGCAGCCAAGTTCGCGAATACCGAATGAAACTTCCGGAACTGAATGAACGATAGGGAAAAGATAAGTCTTTACACCTGCACAAGTAAGAACCTTAGCTGTTTCTTCAGCAAATGTGCGTGAAAAATTACGTGTATCGTAACCGATAAGAACACCTGCTTTGGCGGCGTCCTCACCGTTTGAAAGAACGTACTTCGCAACACCTTGACTTGCACGTCTTACGTTATATATATTGATTCTGTTCGTACCCGCTCCGATAATACCTCTCATACCGGCTGTACCGAATTCAAGTTCACGATAAAATCTTTCTTCTATTTCTTTTTCGTTGTTTTCAATAGATTTAAGCTCTGCTTTTGTGTCATCATCAACCACGTCGCTTGTAAGCCAACGGTTGTAGGTTTCCTTGTATCCCATTGATAACTCCTCCTTAAAAATAATCTCATATTAATATTATATAATACTTTCTCAAAATTTTCAATTATGAATATGTAAAAATTAAAGAAAAGTTATCGTATAAATTGACAAAAAAAACGCAAAACTTGACGAAAAGTGTATTTTGTTATAGAATAGCAGTAATATGTATTAATAAGGAGGACACTTTTATGGCAGTAAAGGTGCATGAAACAGGTTACGGCAAATGGAAAGTGCCTGTGATAATCATAGCTGTTATAGTTGTTTTGGGTCTTGTGGGAACGGGCATACTATTAAGCGACAGCCTTGGTGTTTCAATAGAAGAAGGAAGTAAGAGAATAGAGGTTGCAGAAGGTGACGGTACGTCATCTGTTGCAAAACTGTTAAAGGACAACGGCATAATAAAGTATCCGCTTTTGTTTAAGGTGCAGTCAAAGCTCGGCGGATATGACGGTAATTTTCAGCCGGGTGCGGCAACGATTGATGACGGAATGAGTTACAGTGACATACTTAATCTTATAATAACGCCGAGCCGTGAGGCTGCGAAAATTACAATACCGGAGGGCTATGAAATCAAGCAGATTGCACAGAAACTTGATGAGGCAGGTATTGTAAGCTGGCAGGACTTTTATGCGGCTTTAAATCCCGACGATTATGATTATGCGTTCTTGAAAAACTTGCCTGAACGTGACGGACGTATGGAGGGATATTTGTTCCCTGCAACGTATGAAATTCCGAACGGAATGTCGGCACACGATATTATCGACCTAATGCTTGCGGCATTTGACAATCAGTTTAAACCGGAGTATTATGAACGTGCGACAGAGCTTGGATTGACGGTTGATGAAGTTATAACTATGGCGTCAATCGTTGAACGTGAAACGGACAGCGGAACGGAAAGAGCAAAAGTTGCGGGAGTATTTTATAATAGAAGAAACTCGGGTATGAAGTTCCAGTCGTGTGCGACGGTACAGTATATTTTAGGTGAAAGAAAGCCTGTACTTTCGATTGCCGACACGCAGATAGATTCACCGTATAACACATATATGTATGCGGGATTTCCGATAGGTCCTATATGCAATCCGGGAACGGAATGTATAGAGGCGGCGCTTTATCCGGAGGCAACCGATGCGTATTACTTTGTACTTGGCAAGGACGGCTCACATATCTTCTCAAAGACATATGAAGAACACCTTGCGGCAATGCAGAGTACCGAACAAAATATTTCGGTCGATGACAGTGCGATTGAAAATCAAGACAGTTTAAAACAATAAAGAGGTTTGATAAATGATAGAATATGATAAAGACGCGATTGTTCCGCCGTATATAACGGAATATTTGCGTGCGAAAACAGTGCATAATGATGAATTTATGCACTCGCTTGAAAAATATGCGGAAGAAAACAGTGTTCCGATAGTAGAGCCTGAAACGGCAAGGTTTTTGTCGGTGATGTGCAGAACGGTTAAACCGAAAAAAATACTTGAAGTAGGTTGTGCGATTGGGTATTCTTCTATATTAATGGCACAGGCTACAGATGATGACTGCGAAATAGCAACACTTGAATGTAACGAAGATATGGTGCGTATTGCAAGGGAGAATATTAAAACTTCGGGATATGCGGAAAAAATATCTGTTATTGAGGCAGATGCAAAGGATTATCTTTCGTATATTGACGATGATGAAGTTTTTGATATGATATTCCTTGACGGTCCGAAAGCACATTATATTTATATGCTTGACGAGTGCGTGCGATTGCTGAAAAAAGGCGGTGTGCTTATTTCCGACAATGTGCTTTACAAGGGAATGACAGCGGACGATAACCACGTTGTGAGAAGAAAAATCACGATTGTAAAACGTCTTAGAAAATATATTGATATGCTTATGGAGCATAAGGAGCTTGAAACATCGCTTTTACCGCTCGGTGACGGTGTTACAATATCGGTAAAGAAATAATAAAGGGTAGGAATATATTATGAAGAAACCAGAACTTTTAGCTCCGGGCGGCAGCTTGGAGAAATTGAAAACAGCGATAGATTACGGTGCGGACGCGGTGTATATCGGCGGTGAAATGTTTTCGCTGCGTGTTGCGGCGGAAAATTTTTCAAAGGAAGATATGCAGGAGGGTATAAAGTACGCTCACGACAGAGGTAAAAAAGTGTACCTTACCGCAAATATTCTTCCGCATAATGATGATATTGAAGAATTTGAGGAGTTTGTCAAAGATATAAAGAATTACGGCTTTGACGCAGTGCTTGTGGCAGATTTGGGGTTGTTTGATATGATGCAGGAACTTGCACCGGACATACCTATTCATGTAAGTACACAGGCGAATAACATTAATTATCGCTCGGCAATAAAGTGGTACAAGATGGGTGCAACGCGTGTCGTGCTTGCAAGAGAAATGTCATTTAAAGAAATTGCGGAATTTCAAAAGAAAATTCCTGAAGATTTGGAGCTTGAAGCATTTATACACGGCGCTATGTGTATATCGTATTCTGGCAGATGTCTTTTGTCAAACTATATGACGGGACGTGACTCAAACATGGGTGCTTGCGCACATCCGTGCAGATGGAATTACAAACTTGTCGAGGAAACAAGACCGGGTGAATATATGGACGTGTTTGAAAACGAAAGAGGTACATTTATATTTAATTCAAAGGACTTGTGTACAATCCGTCATATACCTGAGCTTGTGAAAAGCGGTATTGCGAGCCTTAAAATCGAGGGCAGAGTAAAAACTTCTTATTATGTTGCAACGGTTGTCGGGGCGTACAGACGTGAGATTGACAGATATTGTGCCGATCCCGAAAATTATGTGTTTAATGAAGCGGAATACGAAGAACTTTGCAAGGTCAGTCACAGACCGTATACAACAGGTTTTTATTTCGGCAAGCCTGATGAAAATTCACAGGTTTACACGTCAAGTTCGTATATCAGAGATTACGACCTTATCGGTATAGTCAAGTCGTATGACGCGGAAAATGGCATTGCAACGATTACACAGAGAAACCGTTTCTTTAAGGGTGACGAAATAGAGATAATTCAGCCTATGAAACCGTTTTTTGTACAGACGGTTGACAGTATGTGCGATGAAAACGGTAATGAAATCGAAGTTGCAAATCACGCGGAGCAGATAGTTAAGTTTAAAACGGCACAGCCTGTTTGCGAGGGTGCAATGCTTAGAAAGAAAAAGTAAAAAAACAGAGCAGATTTAATAAAAAAACTACTTTTTTTATTAATCTGCTTTTCTTTTTTGAGAGAATATGATAATATAATTTATAACGGCAAATTTGAGAGAGGAAATTTATAAAAAAGGAGAAGGTTTTATGAAAAACAATCTAAAAAAATTGCTTTGTGCGGCATTGTCAACGGCAATGATTGCGGGAAGTATCGTATTGCCTATGACGGCAAGTGCAGACGATACCACAGGCGGAAACTATGCAGTAACGCTTGACGGTAATACTGCAACAATTCATTCATCGAGTAATGCATATGCGATTATTGCATCTTACGATTCTGATAATGGTACATTGCAAAAACTTGATTATCAGCAGGTGTCTGACGGAAGTAAAATAAACGTACCTTCAGGTGCAAGAATAATGCTTTGGGACAGTTTGCAAAATATGCGTCCGTTGCTTATCGAGCCTGTAAATGTTCCGAGAAAAATGTGGAAGTTTGACTTTGGCGACAGCGATAATGTGGCTACAGGATATTATTCGGTAACAAAAGATACCGCATATTCAACAAACACCACAAAGACATCTGACGGTAAAAAGTTTGGTTTGTTAGGAACTGATGAAAAGGCATATGAAGTAGGAACTCATATCGATGGTATAGATACTCAAGAAGGACAGGTTGTTGTTGTAAATTCGGGTAAAAAGAATACGGTTACATCTGCAACAGACGATTTCTTGGGTGCTGTTGGCGGTGCTCCGATAAAAGGCGAGCCTGCAATAGAAGGTGATTATCCTATTCGTTTCAGTATGGATGCGGAAAATGACCATTATTATAAAGTAAAAGTTTATGTTACGGGATTAAATCAGACAAAAGACGCTGTTGCAACTGTATTTTCTGAAAGACGTCATCCTATTATAACAGAAGAAAAAATTGCAGCAGGAGAAACAAAGGAAGTTGAATTTACTGCAACACTTCAAAACGTATACATAAAAGGACGTGACGGAGCAAAAGATTTTACATATGCTGATGATATGCTAAATGTAGTAGCGGTTGGCGACAATGTTGCAATTTCGGCTATAGAAGTTGAAGAAGTTGAAGCGTGTCCTACTGTTTGGATGTATACAGATTCAACAGGTTGTGATTATGCTGCATTACAACCGTTCTTCCCGCTACAAAACTATGGCGGAACAGGTACATTCTTATCAAAATATTTGCCGACAGGAGTTGCAATATCCAATCAAGGTGACGGAGGTATAAATGCAACAGATTCTGCACACTGGAATGCGGCAAATGCAAACATCGGTAAGGGCGATTTTGTATATGTTCAATATGGACATAATCATAAGGACGACGGACCTTTGGGATATTTAAAAGCAATACCGAAGTATTATGAAAAGGCTCATTCGGTCGGAGCGACAACGATTTATGTAGGACCTATTGACCGTCATAACACAGACCAATTTGATGCAGAAACAAATACATGGAAATCAACACTTAACGGATTCAGTAAAGCTGCAAAATATTATACAGAAGTGCTTATAACAGGCGGAAAAACAGAAGCAGATAAATTTGTTGCTAAGGCAGTGTCAGACGGATTAGATGCGGGTTATGAGTATGCAGACACGGTTATTGCTAAGGGTATTACTGCAGCCGGAGCAAAGGATGTAGTATTTATTGACCTAAATCAACCTTGGCTTGATTGGATGAAAGCTGCCGGAGCAAAGGTAAAGGAAATACGCGGTTCTGAAGTTTATGAGAAAAATGCAGTTGACTACTATTTCCGTGGAGTACGAGGCGGCGGAATTGACGGTACTCACCCTAATGACGCTGGTGCCGATAACGGTGCATACTTATTTATGCAAGAAGCACTAAAACTTCAAACTAACAAGGCTCAGTCGGCGATTACAGAAGTAGAAGCAAATTCAATAAAACCTCTTGTAACAGGTATGAGAAGTACCGCAACACCGTATGAAGTTTCTGAAACTGTTGTAAAAGCAGGTGCTGCACCTAACAAGGCATATCCTGATGTATATGTTTCGTTGCTACCTACAAAATATCCTACTACTATAAAAAATGTAGTATTTGCAGAAGACGGAACAATACAATCTGTTGATGTTTTGAAACATTCGGTATCTGAAAAGGATATGAGTGCATACGGTATTGTAGTTATTACCATTAAAAATTCCGACGGAACAGAAAAGGGTAAAATCTATGCAAATGCACAGGTTGACAACACTGTAAACGGAACACAAACAATTACGGAATTCAGAACTTCAACAGACGGTCTTGTTCTTGGTGAAGGTGATACATACACTGCAGTAGTTTACAGAGCAAAAGATGCGGGTGGAGATGAAGGATTGATAGTTGATACAGATAATCCGGATACATATTCAGCCGTATATGAACCTATGACAATAAAGAGTTCGATTATATCGGAAAACTTTAATTACGAAGGTAAAACTTATAGCGGTGATGAAGATTTGGCAGGAAACGGTAATTGGGCTTTGGCAGGAAGTGCTGTAAATACCGGAAAACTTGGTGCAGAAAGTGCAGATGATGTAATAAACAGAAGATATGCCGAGTTTGCATCGACAGGTAAGAAAGCTGATAACAGTTCAGATGGTTCATTCTATGCTTCAAAGAAATTTGATGTGGCAGACGATTCATCGGAAACAGTAATAGGCACAAGCGGAAAATACCTTATAGAAATGGATTTGTCATACGTTTCGGGCGGAGATCTTAATTTCGGCTTGACAGACGGTATAGATAATAGAAATCCGGGTGGAAAACAGTCAATTACACTATTTAATGTGGCAAGTAACGGCTCAATTAAGGCTGGTGGTAAAGAAGTAGGCTCAATAAATAAGGGTAAATGGTCAACTGTAAGATATATTCTTGATATGGATAACGGAACAGGCACTATTCAAATAGACGGTTTCGACCCTGTTACATATGAATTTAGTAATTACAGTACATTTGGTACAGTTTCACCTACACAACTTACTTATTTCTTGCTATCGGCAAGTAAAGCGGCAGTTGATGTTAAAATATCTGATTTGAAGGTAGGAACTCTTGAACAAGAAGCTCTTCCTAAAAAGACAATTACAGTAGAATCAAGCGACAATACAATGGGAAGTGCATATATAGGAGAAGCAGGAACTACTGAAAAAACAGTAGATATGAACGATATGGTGACTTTGACTGCGACTGCAAATGAAGGCTATGAACTTTTGGCTTGGCGTAAGGACGGCAGTAATGAAAACTTTGCATTCACAAGTGAAATTACTGTAAGAGCACATGACACTGCGAAGTTTACGGCGGTGTTTACAGTATCTGAACCGGATAAATACAATTATTTGTATCATGAAACATTCAAAACATTAACAACATCAACGTTGGCAGCAAACGGATGGGTTAGTGCAAATCAACAAAGTGCAATGACGGTTGAGTATGATGAAAATTCAAGTCTTGGCAATTATTTGAGATTTGGAGCAAATACTAATTCAAGAGGCGGAGAAAAATCATTCGGAGAAACATATACATCTGATAATGGACTTGTATATGCAATGAATATTAAGTTTACAAAAGCAAATATTGATCCTAATGAATTTGCCGTTCATTCGGGAAATATGACTTATAATGATGGAAATAAAAATTATGGTTGTACAGGCGGATATGTTTTGTATTTGAAGCAAACAAAGGACGGTGCAATCACAGCAAACGGACAAACGACTACAATTCCGAATAATGAATGGGTATCGGTAGTTGCAGTTTGTGATTTTACAACACACAAAGTAAATGTAGTAGCAAAATCACTTGACTCAAGTAAAACTTATTTTGACGGTGAAGTTGATATGGCTGATACAAGTGCAACAGGATTATCGGGACTATATTGTAAGTATGGTAAATCATCAGGCGGTTCTGTATCAATGGATAATATAGAAATATTCAGTGCAGACCAATATACAGAATAAACTTTGCAAGTGAATTGCAAACGGAATACTAAACAATCCAAAAAAGACCGCGAAAGCGGTCTTTTTTGGTAAAAATAATCTACAAAAATAAAAAATGTACAACTTGAATTTTGCATTTTATATAAAAAATGATGTGCTTTTTTGTGCAATATTTTTGTTCAAAGTTTCTTAATAATATTGCACATACAAAAAAAATATGATACAATATATACCATATAGATGGGTTAGGATTGTGCAGATTTACTCAAATCGACATCCTGTACCTGTTAAATTAAACAAGACTTGGAAACAAGTTAAGGAAAGAAAGGGAGAGAAGAAATGAAAAGTAAAAAACTAATTTCATTACTTTGCGCCGCTGCTATGTCAGCATCTGCTTTCGCAGGCTTGACAGTAACAGCAAGCGCGGCAACACCTGTTTACACCTTTGATGGAAGTGACATCACAGGCTTTTCAGGTAATGGAACTCTTGCACAAGTGAGTGATGACAAGGGTGAATATTTCTCAATTAAAGCTAATGGCAGCAGTACATATTCTGCAACATTGACTTTACCTGCAGATGCACAATTAACAAGTGCTGACGGCTACACAATCGAATACGATGCAAGACTTCATAAGTCAAATGGTATGGGTAGATACGGAAGATATACTCAAGTTGCATTCATCGATTCGTCAAATGCAGCTAAAGACTCCAGAGACTATGGCCCATACGGTGCATTGTTCTCAGGCGGTAATTCAAGTACTGAAACAGGTCAAGGATATACAGCAGGTGTGGCATCTTCATTGTCTGCAAGATACCAACTTGACGGTACAATCGTAAATGACCCTGGTACAGAAACATTGGCTGCTGATAATACATCAGTAACAGGCATTGCTGATGATATGTGGGTTAGAGTACAGACATACGTTAAAGGTGATGTAGCTAAAGTAACAGTAATAGATGTAAATAATAATAAAATAGTTGATGGTGTTGATTATATCAACAGTGCAACAAAACTTGATACTATTTATGTAACAGCCGGTCGTGGTGATGACAGTGTTACAGGACCTGGTGAAGTATGCCTTGATAACATCAAAATTTATTCGGGTGAGGCAGAAACACTTACAACAGATGGTTTGAGAGGCGTTGTAGCAGCAGCCACACCAATTCCTGAACCTGAAACAGTATCCGGTTCAGCGCAAACTCTTGCAGCCCCGGCATCAGTAACAGATGCTTATACAGCTGACTTTAACAATGCTACTGTAGGAACTGTTGCATCAATCGAAACAGAAGATCAAGATGCAAAAACAGTTGTTGATGGTATGAAAGTTAAAGTTGGTTCAAGAAGTACAGGTGCTGATACAAAGACATATGCCGCAATCGCAAAGGTTGCTACAGGCGATAATGCACTAAAACTTGCTGCAAACCAATTCTCAACAAATGGTAGAGGACCGGTTGTAACTCTTGATGATACAAAAGAAATTTCATCAGGCGAAACTGCAATTATGGGATTTACAACATATCTTTCAGCCGCAAAGGGTACTGATGAAGGTGGTCTTCCGAGATTGTTCTTGATTGACAACACAACAAATATTGATGGTAACGGTTGTGCAAGAGATATACTTGCAGTTATTACAACCGAAGATGCAAGCGGATATACAAACGGTGATACACCAATCGGTATTCAGGTAACAGAAGGTTGGCACACTGTAGTTGTTGCAGTATCAGAAGGTACATACAGAGTATTTATTGACGGTAAATATAAAGATGGTGAAGGTAAACTTAGCCCTGCAGTTAAGGGTACTAAGGTTGGTTCCGGTTCAACATCAGCTCAAGTAACTCATCTTCCAAGCTTCGCAGTTGAAAATACAAAGTCAGACAGTGGTACAGCTTATTCAAAAGCCTTGATTGATAATGTAGTTGCATATAAGATTACAGATACACTTGATGCTAAGTATCTTCCAACTGAAACAGCAGCTCCGACACCTGCTCCGATACCTGCAAAGGTTACAATGAGCGTTGATGAAAAGGCAAATACAGTTACATTGACATCAGATAAGGATACAAATGCAGTTCTTGTTCAAGCATCATACAGAACTGATAATACATTGGATTCAGTTAAGAAAGTTGTTAAAGTTGCTCTAACAGCAGGTACAGCTTATACAGTTCCTGCAACAGATTTAGATGCATTCACAACAAATGATAAGATAATGGTTTGGGATAGTCTAAAGACTATGACACCGCTTGCAAGTGCTTATACAATAAAGAACGGTGTCGCTCAAGCTACAGCTAAACCGGCTCCGACAGCTGAACCGACAGAAACCCCTGTAGAAACAGTTGCTCCGACAGCTGAACCAACAGAAGCTCCTGCAGAAACAGTTGCTCCGACAACTGAGCCGACAGAAGCTCCTGCAACAACAGCTGCTCCGACAACTGAGCCGACAGATACACCGACTCCGACAGCAACAGCTGTTCCTACTTATGCAGTATCAGGTACTGTAGACGCAGGTGTTAAATCTGTAACTCTTACAGATAAAGCAGAAGCTGAAAATACAATTACAGGTAAAATCGAAGGTACAACTGTAACGTTTACAGGTGTTAAAGCCGGTACATATACAGTATCAGCTGTAGCTGCCAGCGGTAAGGATATTTATACAATTAAAGTTGGCGATACAGAAACTACAGAAGTAACAGTTACAGACGCTAATGTTACAAATCTTGCAGTTACTTCAAAGGATGAAGCTGTTCTTCCATATGCTGACGGAACAAACACATATGATACAGAAGGTGCTGCAAACAGCTTTGTTGATTACAGCAGAGTAACGGTAAGTATCGCAGATGGTGTTAACGGTAACACAACAAAAGTTCAGAATTTGAAAACCGGGAACGGTAGCTCAGGAGCTGGATACAATCCATATACTGTGGCTTTTCCTGCAAAAGGTGAGGCGGTTGCTACATCATTTGATATTTCTATACCAACAAGAAATGCATGGGTAAGTGTAAGAGGTACACAACCTGGAACTAATGATAGAAACAACAATGCAGCAGGTAGAATTTTTACAATCGGTGCTGAGGGTAGTGCTGTTATAAAAATTTATAGTGGTGCAGATGTTGTTGATGAAATTACAGGTACAGATATTATTAATGAATGGTATCACGTTGACGCAGTTGTAAATAATACAACAAAGAAAGTTGCTATTAAGGTATATGACTATAAGGCAAATAACAACTATACAAAGGAAACAGCACTATATGATAAAACTGTTGACTTTAGAGATAACACCGTAGCAGGTGTTGTTGCTATGGATTATCATTCAAATACAGCAAACGCAAATATGCAAATTGATAATCTTTACATCAATGATCCGTCATATGTAACACCGATTAATGTTACAGCAACAGACGTAACTGTAGATAAAGCACAAGTTGTAAAAGACGATGTAATTACTATTACACCGACAGTTCCTGCAGGAAAGAAACTATCAGCTGTAAAGGTAAACGGAACAGCAGTTACAGCAGTAGATGGAAAATATACATACACAGTTACAGGTGAAGAAAGTGCTATTGCAGTTACAGCTGATTTTGTAAGAGCAGACGTTGATAATGTAGTTGTTTCAAGTACAAATACAGATGTACAGATTGGTCAAAAAGGTACATATAAAGCAACAGTATATGCTGACGCTGATAAGAAGATTGATATTACAAAAGATTCAGCTATTACATGGTCTGTTGAATCAGCAACAGAAGGTGTAAGCCTTGCTGATGGTACAGTAATGGCTCAAGACGGTACTCTTACGGTAGCTGCAGACCAAGCTGTGGGTAAGCTTACTGTTAAAGCAACAGCAGTAAAAGACATTGCAAGTTCAGATGATACTGATGCAAACAAAGTTGTAGGTACATTTGATGTTAATGTTATTTCTGAACCATCATACCAAATAGCTGTAGCAACTCCTGAAAATGGTACAGCTACAGTTACAGTAGGTGAAAATATTGCTGCAACATCAGTAAAGCAAAGCGAAACACTTGAAATTGTTCCAAAGGCTAATGCGGGTTATGAAATAGATACTGTATCATATAGACTAACAACAGCTGAAGATGTAGCAGACAGTTATACAACTGTTACAGCTAATGAAGGTAAATATACTGTTGCAGGAACGGCTTTGACAGGTAATATTACAGTTAAAGTTACATTTAAGGCTATTAACTACACGATTACAAACAACACAGTTGCAGAAAACGGTAACTCAATCGCAATTAAAGTGGGTGATGCTGATGCAACAACTGCAACAATCGGTCAAACTGTAACAATAGTTCCGACTCTTGCAGCTAACTACAAAGTGTCAACACTTGAAGTTAAAAACGGTGATGCTGCTGTACAGGTAACAAATAATACATTTGTAATGCCGGCAGCTAACGTAACAGTAACAGCTACTTTTGCATCAGTTCCTGTTTTGGAAAGAGCACTTTCAATATATGACAATAACTTTGATGAAACTTCAGATTTTACAGCTGCTGGTGACGGTGCAAAAGTATTTAATCCTGGTGAAGTCGCTTCAAGAACAGACGGTAAAGTTATAGGTACAGGTGTCAGAACCCGCGGTGATTCAAGTCTTACATCACCATCACTTACAGCTGTTGAAAATTATCAAACAGCAGTAAATACTTATGATGTTCATAAGTTTAATGTATCTTTTGACTTTAACATTGAAGCTTGTGCTAGTGGCAAGAGCTCTAATATAGCATTGCTAGGTGGATCAAATGCAGGTACTTGGTTAAGTTCTGATAAACAGATATTAACAATAGCAGCTCCGGCAACTGGTAACGGAACTTTTGGTACAATTACAATTAATGGTAATGAAGTATCGCCATCAATAAAAGAAACAATTACTACATCAGATTTTAATTCTTTAAAAAGAGAGGCAACAGGTTGGGTAACACTTAACGCAACAGTTGATTTCTCAACAAAGAAGGTTACATATACATTGAAAAAGGGTGAGACAACAGTTGTAGAATCAACAACAGCTGATTTTGTAAACCAAGATACAACAGTATTAGACAGAGTGTTTATAGCAGCAGGTAAATATTGTGGTGGTGTATTAATGGATAACCTAAAGATTGAGGCAGTTCAATAATTAAACAAAAAATAACTGATAAAAGAACGGTCGTATTGAAGTGAACCCCAAAATTTAGACAAAATTAAATATTAACTTGCTTGTGAATGAG